>ULYD01022692.1_pt1 | contig 46164 bp, 43 predicted proteins | sample 1961831 | NCBI WGS metagenome assembly ULYD01 (sample SAMEA4835854, study PRJEB28245) | human gut metagenome | biome: gut microbiome; material: fecal sample | place: Denmark | collected 2008 | reverse complement strand
TACTGCACCGAGGGCTATGTGACCGAGAACCGCCGCTTCGGCCCGGAAGAGACTGCCGCCGTCCGGCTGGCACAGCAGCGGGCCGGGCTGCTGGTGACCGGCACCGTGGACCGCGGAACATGGGCTGCGCTGCAGGCCCAGAGCTGCCCACACTGCAGCAAGGAGGAATGAGCGATGGCACGACTTCTGATCTACGATGCCTACGAGAACAAGGTATACACCTATGCAAACCTGAACGAGAACGACCCCATGCCCTACAGCACCGGCACCACCCTGCGGGTGCGGGAATTCCGTGGCAAATCCGCCAGCCCCACCCTGTGGACCACCATTGCGGCCATGGAAGCGTGGAACCTGACCCGCCGCAAGTACGGCAAGGGCATCCCGGTGGGATATGCCTTCCGCCGCATCTGGGAGGGCGGCCACGGCACCCGCAGCCAGCACTACGCGGGCGTATCCTTTGACGTGGGCCAAAGCCTGACCCAGACCGCCCGCACGGCCATCTACAACGCAGCCCGGGGCACCGGGGCATGGGGCTATGTGGAGCCGCTGAGCCAGACCCCCACATGGGTGCACATGGACCGCCGCTACGGCACGCCCGCCTGCAGCGGCACCACCGCCGGGTATCCTACCCTGAGGCGGGGAAGCCGCGGCTGCTATGTGATGATTCTGCAGGACGCGCTTTCCACGCTGGGCTACCAGACCGGGAGCCGCATCGACGGCATCTTTGGTGCCCGGACGGAGGAAGCGCTGAAAGGCTTCCAGCGGCGCACGAGCCTGCGTGTGGACGGTGTGTGCGGCTGCAACAGCTGGAAAAAGATCAGCACCGCCGTCATCGGCGTGGGACGGACAAAAACGACGATCGATTAGCAGAAACTCCCCCAGTCACCTTCGGTGCCAGCCCCCTCGGAGATGGGGCCTTTGGCAAAACCGCAAGCTTTTCCTCTTCGCCAGAGGCTCCCTCATTGAGGGAGCTGGCAAACCCAAAGGATTTGACTGAAGGAGTTCCCCCGTGAAACATCCTTCGCTTCCCATCACCGAAAGTTGAAACTTTCTCCCGCATCTGCCCTTTTCGTTGCGCGGTTTAGAAAAACGTGCTAAAATAGCTCTATTATTAAAATGGTTCATGTTGAAAACAAGAGGATTTGAGGGGTATTGTATCATGGAATTTTCCAAACGACTGGACTTGTTCGGCGACGAGATCTTCGCCGCACTGAACGAACGCAAGGTAGCTCTGGAAGCACAGGGCCGTACCATTTATAATCTGAGCGTCGGCACGCCGGACTTTGCGCCTGCCGAGCACATCCGCAAGGCCATGATGGATGCCGCTGCCGACCCGCAGAATTGGAAGTACAGCCTGCGCGACCTGCCTGAGCTGCTGGATGCTGTGTGCGGCTACTACAAGCGCCGCTTCGGCGTAGAGATCACGCCGGATCAGGTGGCCAGCTGTGCGGGCAGTCAGGAGGGCGTGGGCCACATTGGTATGGTGCTGTGCGACGAGGGCGACACCGTGCTGTTGCCCACTCCCTGCTACCCGGTGTTCATTGCGGGCAGTCTGCTGGGCGGCGCAAAGCCGTGGTATTACCCGCTGACCAAGGAGCACGGCTTCCTGCCTTATGTGAAGGACATCCCGGAGGATGTGGCCCGCAAGGCAAAGTATATGATTGTCTCCCTGCCCGCAAACCCGGTGGGCAGCGTCGGCTCCCCGGAGCTGTACGCCGAGCTGGTGGCCTTTGCCAAAAAGTATGACATTCTCATCATCCACGACAACGCCTACAGCGACATTATCTTTGACGGGGCCGTGGGCAACAGCTTCTTCAATACGCCGGGTGCCATGGATGTGGGCGTGGAGTTCTTCAGCCTGTCCAAAAGCTTCAACGTCACCGGTGCCCGCATCAGCTTTCTTGTGGGCCGGAGGGACGTGGTAGCCGCCTTTAAAAAGCTGCGCGGCCAGATCGATTTCGGCATGTTCCTGCCGGTGCAGAAAGCCGCCATCGCCGCCCTGACCGGCCCGCTGGACATGGTAAAAACGCAGTGCGGCCTGTACCAGCAGCGCCGCGACGCTCTGTGCGGCGGCCTGCGTTCCATTGGCTGGAATGTGCCGGACAGTCACGGCAGCATGTTCGTGTGGGCACCCATCCCGGCAAAGTACGCAAAGAGCATGGACTTCTGTCTTGACCTTGTGGAAAAGAGCGGTGTGCTGTGCACGCCGGGTTCCAGCTTCGGCCCCTTGGGCGAAGGCTACGTGCGCTTTGCCCTCACCCTGCCGCCGGAGCGCATTGCCGAGGCGGTGCAGTCCATCAAGGCAAGCGGTATCCTGAACTAAAAAATAACGGGAACGTCCATGCGGCGTTCCCGTTATTTTTATGCGTTCACAATATTCTCTCCCGCGCCATCCAGCCATGTGCGCAGGTTGTTGGCAGTAATATCCATCAGCCGCTGCAGGGCTTCGTTGGTGGCCCACGCGATGTGCGGTGTCAGCAGGGCATTCGGCAGGCCGCGCAAAGGGCTTGCCTGCGGCAGCGGTTCAGTGCCAAAGGCATCGGCACCGTAAAAGCCAAGCTTCCCGTTTTTCAGCGCATCGGCCACGGCCTGCTCGTCCACCAGCGCACCGCGGGCGGTATTCAGCAAGATCATGCCGGGCTTTGCCTTGGCAAGGGTGGCCGCGTTGATCAGTCCCCGTGTTGCAGGTGTTGCCGGGCAGTGCAGGCTAAGCACATCGCTGCGGGCAAGCAGGGTGTCAAGATCCACGAACTCCACACCGTCGGCTTCGTACTCCGGCCGAACGGTGCGGGTGCACACCAACACCTCCATGCCAAAGGCCTTGGCAATGCGGGCGGTCTGCCGGCCAATGCTGCCGTAGCCATAGATGCCAAAGGTCTTGCCCAGCAGTTCCACCTGCGGCAGCAGACCGTAGGCCGCAGGCTCCTCGGTGCGCCATTGGCCGTCCTGCACAAGGCGATGGTAACGGTCGGCGCACTGGCAGATGGCCAGCAGCAGGCTGAAGGTCATCTGTGCCACACTGTAAGTAGAATAGCCCGGCACGTTGGCTACCGGCACGCCATGGCGGCGGCAGGCCTTCAGATCAAGGTTATCCGTGCCGGTGGCAATGATGCCCACCCACCTGAGCTTCGGGCACTGGGCCAGAACGGCTTCGTCGATGCGGCACTTATTCAGGAACACGATCTCCGCATCCCCGATGCGCGGCACCACCTCTTCCTGCGCGGTGCGCCCATAGCGGGTGATGTCCGGCACAAGCGCCTTCACACCCGACCAGTCCAGATCTCCCTGCTGTATGGCATAATCTTCCAGAACAACTGCTTTCATTTCAACTTCCTCACTTTCACATCATATGGGATACAGTGCCAGCACGGTGCCCTGCGGGCTTTCGCGGCTTTCCAGCGCGGCATAGCCTCGAGCCAGCAGGATGGCAATGTGCACCCGGTCGGCCAGCGGGAGCCATACCGGCGGCACATTCTGCGCAAGGCACCCGGCCTGCAGCAGAAAACACGGTGCCAGACTGTCCAGCGGACGGATAGCCCGCAAAGCAAACCCCTGACGCAGATACAGCGGGATCAGCTCTTCTGCCGCACATTCCACCACGGCCCACCGTGCCCGCTGCCGGGCAAGAAACTCCTGCCGGGCAGCAGCCGCAGCCAGCAGCGGCGCAAGGGTCTCGGCGGCATGGCCGTCCGGCCCGGCTGCCGGGGTCAAAAAATATCCGCCTGACGTGCGGTTCCAGCCCAGAAATCGGCGCAGCGCAGCCGCCGCTGCCACATCGGCATCCATGGGCAGCAGGATGCACCCGGCTCCCGGCACACCGCGTGTACTGTACACGCCCCACACCTCGCCTACCGTCAGCATCCGCAGCACCTCGCTGCGCGGACGGTACACACTGCTCACTTCGCTCTGCGCCAGCCGGCAGAATTCCTCCGCCGAAAGCCGCCTTACCTGCCGCGTGCGCGGCGGATCACAAACCTGGATCATTTGGTTTCCCCCATTCTTTTTCAGTATGCATCCAGCATACCGGACCGGGGGCGAGAATCGGCGCGAAACAGGGCCGCTCTTTTTGTTTTACAGATCCAGCGTTACATCCTCGCTCAGCACCTGACCAATGGGCTTTGCAATGCACAGGTCGGCTTCCGCATCTGCCCCGGTGGGCTGCATGTTGATGACCACCAGATGGTCGCCCCGGAAGTACCGGATCAGTCCTGCCGCCGGGTACACCACAAGGCTTGTGCCGCCGATGATCAGGGTATCCGCATGGCGGATGGCGTTCACCGCGCCGGACAGCACCTCCTCGTCCAGCCCTTCTTCATACAGCACCACATCTGGCTTGACGATGCCGCCGCACTCGGTGCAGCGGGGCACACCGGTGCTGTTGGCAATGAAATCCACATCGTAGAACTTACCGCAGCGGGTGCAGTAGTTGCGCAGGGTGCTGCCGTGCAGCTCGTACACCGTGCGGCTGCCCGCCGCCTGATGCAGGCCATCGATGTTCTGGGTGACGACCGCTTTCAGCCTGCCCTCCCGTTCCAGCTTTGCCAGCCGCAGGTGGGCCGCGTTGGGCTTTGCCCCCTTCACGATGAGCTTATCGCGGTAAAAACGGTAAAACTCCTCCGGGTTCTCCTCCCAGAAAGTGTGACTCAGGATCGTTTCCGGCGGGTAGGCGTACTTCTGATGGTAAAGTCCGTCCACACTGCGGAAGTCCGGGATGCCGCTCTCGGTGGAAACGCCCGCCCCGCCAAAGAACACGATGCTGCTGCTTTTGGCAATGATCTCTTCCAATGCCTGTACCATAACAAAAAACGCCCCTTTCGCCGGATGTACATTTGTGTTAAGATAGCTTCAGTATAACACAAACTCACAGGAAAGGAAGCGCAACTTTTGAACGTCTGGTATGTGAACAGCATTCTGGGAACCTTCCGGCTGGAAGAGGAAAACGATGCCATCTGCGGGCTGACCCTCTGCCCGGACGGGGTGCCGGAACTGGAACCGCTGCCCCGCAAGGTGTGCGAGACACCGCTTTTACAGGAAGCCGAGGAGCAGCTGAACGAATATTTTGCCGGGGCGCGCAGGGAATTCGATCTGCCGCTGGCCCCCAAGGGCACCCCCTTCCAGAAGGCCGTCTGGGCCGAGATGAACAAGATTCCCTACGGTGAGACCCGCACCTACGGCCAGCTGGCCGCCGCTGTTGGCAAGCCCAAGGCCAGCCGTGCCGTTGGCGGTGCCTGCCACTGCAACCCCATCGCCATCCTTCAGCCCTGCCACCGGGTGGTGGGCAGCACCGGCAAGCTCACCGGCTACGCCTATGGCGTGGAGATGAAGCAATATTTGCTGGAGTTGGAACAGCAGGAGTAATTTTATGATCGGAATGCCCTCCGCGTTCGCTCTGGGCATTTTCAGCGGAAAATTTATTTTTATATTTGTGTTTCAGAAAAGCCTGCGGGCTTTTCTGAAACACTTTTTCACCGTAGGGTCGCTGTGGGAAACTGCATCATACACAAAAGAGCCATTGCACACCCGTTTTGTGCAATGGCTCTTTATTTTTCACTCCGTTTTACTGTGCGCTGTACACGCTGCCCATCGTCCAGGAATTATCCGCGCGGTACTTGGCGTGGTTTCGCAGGTAGGTGACCCATGCGCCGTAGCCGTTGCCTGCAGAGAGATGCACGCCATCCGGCGCTGCAAGCATCTCCTTCAGGTTGCCCTCGCCGTCGGCAAGGGTCTCCCACAGGTCAAGGTAAACGCATCCCTTGCTGGCGGCCAGCTGAGCCAGCTGCTCGTTCACACCGCGCAGCACATCCGATGCAAGGCCGGGCTTTTCAGCAGCTGCCGAGGGTCGCACCGGCGGGATAGACTGCACGTAGATCACGCAGTCCTCGCCCAAAGCCTCGCGCAGCATATCCAGCATCTGGCCATAGTAGGCAAGGAAGCGGTCCGAAGCGCCCAGCGTGGTGAGGGTGTTAGTGCCCAGCAGGATATACAGCTTCTTGGGCCGGGCAGCGGCCAGCACATCCAGCGCTACCTCCTGCCCGCGGGTGGGGCTTTTGACTGCGCTGCGGTTCACAATGGCATCCGGGCCAACGCCGGTATAGCCGCAGATGAGTGCCCCGTCCAGATTGATCTGGTAATCCGAGAAGCCCACCGTCAGACTGTCGCCCAGAAAGGCTGCGTCCGCAAAGTAGCTCAGGTCCACCTGCCCGCAGCTGGGCTGGCGGATGACGCTGGCATCATAGGCTTTGACGGTGTAGGCCCCAGCGCTCTGCTTTGCAGGGCCAAAGTTCTCCAGTGTGACGGCCTGCCCACCGGTACTGCCATCCTGTGCAGCACTGCTGCTATCCGCTTCGCCCTGCATGGGCAGCGGTGCCAGAATGTTCTCGGCAATGCCGCTGGCGTTGGTAGACGGGGTATCGTCCGCGCCCTCTGCGCCCTTTTCCAGAATGGTCGTGATGGCGTAGGATACCAGCAAAATGGCGACCACTGCGCCCAGAAAGCGCAGCTTGCCGCTGACTGTACCGCGCCGTGCCCGGCGCGGCGCAGAATGATACTCGTGTGAAATGCCCATGGTTTTTCCAGCTTTCTCCATTTTTCCCGCACAGAAGGGGGTTTTATCCGCCCGGGGCTGTGCGTTTTTTATTTTATCATAATTTTTTTGCCTGTGCAACCAATTAGGTCTTGCATACAACAGGCAAAACAGGTACAATAAGGATGTGGTAATTTTGCACATTTTACAAAAAGGGTGTGCACATGCCGCAAACTTTTTTGTATCACTTGCAGCATCCGGTTTGTTTGCCGCACGGTCTGCGGGCAGTGCAGGGCCTTTAGACCAAACCCCACTCTGGCGGCGCGGAAGCCGGAACCTGCAGCGATGTACAAATGATAAGAATGAAATTTGCAAAAGGAGGTACTCATGGCCAAGAATGTGATCATTGGTCAGAGCGGCGGTCCTACCGCCGTGATCAACTCCAGTCTGGCAGGCGTGTACAAAGCCGCCTGCAGCCTGGGTGCAGACAAGGTGTACGGTATGAAATACGGCATCGAAGGTCTGCTCAAGGAAGAAATGCTGGAGCTGAACGTCCTGCTGGACGACCGCATGAGCATTGAACTGCTCAAGCGCACGCCTTCCAGCTACCTTGGCAGCTGCCGTTACAAGCTGCCGGACCCGGATGTGGACTCCACACCCTTCATCAAACTGTTCACCCTGTTTGACAAGTACGACATCTGCGCGGTGTTCTACATTGGCGGTAACGACTCCATGGACACCATCGCAAAGCTTTCCCGCTACGGTGAGCGCGTGGGCAGCAGTGTGCGGTTCATCGGTGTGCCCAAAACCATCGACAACGACCTGTGCCTGACCGACCACACCCCCGGCTACGGCTCTGCCGCCAAGTACATTGCCACTATTTTAAAGGAAGTCATCCGGGATTCCTCCGTGTATGACATCCGTAGTGTGACCGTGGCCGAGATCATGGGCCGACATGCGGGCTGGCTTGCCGGTGCGGCTTGCCTTGCGGGCGGCGACGACTGCGAAGGCCCGGATCTGATCCTGCTGCCGGAGGTGCCCTTCGATCAGGACAAGTTCCTTGCCAAGGTGGACGAGCTGCAGCGCCGCAAGTCCAATGTGATCATTGCGGCCAGCGAGGGTGTAAAGACCGCCGACGGCACCTATCTGTGCGATCTGGTGTCCACTGCCGGTCAGCTGGATGCCTTTGGCCACAAGGCCGTGCTCAGCGGCACCAGCCGTTATCTCTCCGACCTCATCCACGACAAGCTGAACTGCAAGAGCCGCGCCATCGAGTTTTCCACCCTGCAGCGCTGCGCCAGCCATCTGGCCAGCCGCACGGATGTGAACGAAGCCTACGCTGTGGGCGGTGCCGCAGCCGCCGCCGCCTTTGCGGGCGAGACCGGCCGCATGATCGCGCTCAAGCGCATTTCCGCTTATCCCTACCAGTGCATCACCGAGTCGGTGGATGTGCAGCAGGTGGCAAACCTTGAAAAGAAGGTGCCGCTGGACTGGATCAGTCCCGACGGGATGCAGGTGACTGCTGCCTTTGAGGAGTATGCCCGTCCGCTGATCCTGGACGAGGTAACGCCCGTTTACGTCAACGGCACCCCGCGCCATATCCGTCTGTAACCCCTTTTCCCGCGTCTGTTTTCGTGCATCCTGCACGTAATATTATATTGCCGAAACAGAAAAACAAAAAAGGAGAAATCATCATGGGTAAAAATGCAATCGTTGGTCAGTCTGGCGGTCCTACTTCCGTCATCAATGCAAGCCTTGCGGGCGTCTTTGAGAGCTGCAAGAACCGCGGCGCAGAGATCGTTTACGGTATGTGCAATGGCGTTGCCGGTCTGCTGGAGGAGCGGGTGGTGGATCTTTCCACCGTGCTGACGGACGATCTGGACATCGAGCTGCTCAAGCGCACCCCGTCTAGCTTCCTCGGCAGCTGCCGCTACAAGCTGCCGGACTGGCATGAGGACGAGACCGTCTACAAAAAGCTGTTCGCTATTCTGGAAAAGCTGAACATCGGCTACTTCTTCTACATCGGCGGCAACGACTCCATGGACACCATCGGCAAGCTGGCTGAGTACGGCGAGCGCATCCAGAGCGACATCCGCTTTATGGGCGTGCCCAAGACCATCGACAACGACCTGATGGTCACCGACCACACCCCCGGCTACGGCTCTGCTGCCAAGTACATCGGCGTGGTGATGAAGGAGATCATCCGCGATGCCACCGTGTACGGCACCAAGTACGTCACCGTGGTGGAGATCATGGGCCGCAACGCCGGCTGGCTGACCGCTGCCGCCGCTCTGGCAAAGAGTGACGACTGCGAGGGTGTGGACATGATCTGCCTGCCCGAAGTGCCCTTCAATGTGGAACACTTCATTGAGAAGGTGCGCGTGATGCAGGAGAAGAAGCCCAGTATCGTGATCGCCGTTTCCGAAGGCGTGAAGCTGGAGGATGGCCGCTACGTCTGTGAGCTGGCCGACGATGTGCACGCAGTGGATGCCTTTGGCCACAAGGCCCTGACCGGTACCGCACGGTATCTGGCAAATGTGGTGGCCCGCAATCTGGACACAAAGACCCGCTGCATCGAGCTTTCCACCCTGCAGCGCTGCGCAGGCCATCTGACCAGCCGCACCGACATCACCGAAGCCTATCAGGTGGGCGGTGCTGCCGCCAAGGCGGCCTTTGAGGGCGTTACCGGCCAGATGGTGGCCCTGAAGCGCATCTCCAACAGCCCGTACCAGTGCACCACCGAGCTGCACCCCATCAGCGAGGTTGCAAACCTCGAAAAGAAGGTGCCGCTGAGCTGGATGAACGCCAACCACACCCAGATGACCGATGAGTTCCTGGCTTATGCCCGCCCGCTGATCCAGGCCGAGCTGACCCCGCTGTACATTGCCGGTCTGCCCCACCACATCTACATGAAGAATCAGAAGTGATCTCTCCTGCATTGATTTTTCTCAAGGCATGATGAAAGCCCGTCCGAGTTTTACGCCCGGACGGGCTTTTTGCATTTCGGTATTCTCCGCTTTAGAACATCAGACCGCTGCGCCGACTTTGGGCGCGCCGCCTGCGATCTCCTCTGCCGTCAGAGGCTTTGCCTCCACCGGGGCATTCAGGCGCTCTTTGGCCACTGCCAGCATCAGCTTGATGCGGTTTTCCTGATTGACCTTGGTGGCGCTGGGGTCGTAATCGATGGGGGTAATGTTGGCACTGGGGTACAGGGCGCGGATCTTGTTCACCATACCCTTGCCCACGATGTGGTTGGGCAGGCAGCCGAAGGGCTGGGCACACACGATGTTGCCGTAGCCGCCCTGCACCAGCTCGATCATCTCGGCAGTCAGCAGCCAGCCCTCGCCCATCTTGGCACCCAGTGAAATGATGCCCTTGGGCTTTTCCACCAGCTCCTTGAAGGGACCGGGGGCGTAGAAGCCTGCATCGGCCTCAGCCTTGAGCATGGCGCGCTCGATGCTGTCCAGCCAGTTCAGGAACTGGTCAATGCCGATCTTCACCGCCAGCTTGCCGCCGTACAGGACGTGGTCCTCGCCCATGTTGAAGGCACAGTACTGCACAAAGCCCATCAGGCCCGGGAAGTTCACCTCGCAGTCCTGACTTTCCAGAAACTTCTGCAGGTCGTTGTTGCCCAGCGGGCTGTACTTGACGTAAATTTCGCCAACCACGCCCACCTTGACCTTAGGCACCCGGGTAACGGGGATGGCAGCAAAGTCCTTTGCGATGAGGGGGAAGGTGTGCTTCATCTCCTTGGAGGTGTAGCCCTTGCCTGCCAGCAGCACGCGGCCCAAGCGTTCCACCCACAGGTCTACCATCTTATCGGCAGCCCCCTTCTCGTTCTCGTAAGGTGCCACCTGATTACGCAAAGCGCACAGCATATCGCCGTAGAAGATGCAGGCCAGCGCACGGCGGGCCAGCGGCAGGGTCATCTGGAAGCCGCTGTCCTTTTCCAGACCCGAGAAGTTCAGGCTGGCCACCGGGATCTGCGGATAGCCCGCCTTGACCAGTGCCTTGCGCAGCAGATGAATGTAGTTGGAGGCACGGCAGCCACCACCGGTCTGGGTGATGAGCAGGGCGGTGTGATCCAGATCATACTTGCCGCTGTTCAGCGCATCCAGAAACTGACCGATGACCAGCAGAGCCGGGTAGCAGGTGTCGTTGTGGACGTATTTCAGGCCCAGCTGTGCCACGGCACTGCCGCAGTTGCCCAGAATTTCGCACTTGTAGCCGTCGTAACGCAGGGCGTACTCCAGCAGGCGGAACTGGGTAATGGCCATGTTGGGGATGAGGATGGTATGGGTCTTCTTCATCTCCGGGGTAAATTTGGGATAATTGTATTCCATAGGTTCCTCCTATGTTGCTTTCTTAAAAAGCTTTTTGCTCTATCTCTATTTTATTCTGCCTTTTCTGCGGCCACCTCGTCCCGCTCGTCCAGAGCAGCAAACAGACTGCGCAGGCGGATATTCACGGCACCCAGATTGGTGATCTCGTCGATCTTGAGCTGGGTGTAGAGCTTGCCGCCCTCCTGCAGAATTTCGCGGGTCTCGTCGGTGGTGATGGCATCCACGCCGCAGCCGAAGGACACCAGCTGCACCAGATCCATATCCTTCTGGGTGGTGCAGTACTTGGCGGCGGCATACAGGCGGCTGTGGTAGGTCCACTGGTTCAGCACACTGGTAGGGAACTTCTGCACCCGGTTGGAAATGCTGTCCTCGGTAACAACGGCAGCACCGTGGCGGGTGATGAGGCGGTCGATGCCGTGGTTCACCTCGGGGTCCACATGGTAGGGGCGGCCTGCCAGCACGATGATGCGCTTGCCCTGACGGCGGGCTTCATCGATGATCTCGCTGCCCTTCACGCGGATCTTTGCCATGTGGGACTCGTATTCCGCATAGGCGGCATCCGCTGCGGCCTGCACTTCCTTCTCGGAGATACCGCCAAAGTACTTGGGCAGGATGTTCTTTGCCATCTTGTGCACAAAGTCCTTAGGGCGGTGGATGCCCACATAGTCATAGATGAACTTGGTGCCCTCCAGCTCCGGGCAGTTGCCTGCCAGAACCTCGGGGTAGTAGGCCACCACCGGGCAGTTATAGTGGTTGTCGCCCAGTCCCTCGTCCACATTGTAGGTCAGGCAGGGGTAGAAAATAGCGTCCAGCTGCATCTGGCTCAGGGCCTTGATGTGGCCGTGGCTCAGCTTTGCCGGGAAGCAGGCGGTATCGCTGGGGATAGTAGCCTGACCGGCGAGGTACAGGCCGCGGCTGGACACCGGGCTGGTGTGCACGGCAAAGCCAAGCTTTGTCCAGAAGGCCCACCAGAAGGGCAGCAGCTCGTAGAAGCCCAGACACAGCGGGATGCCGATGGAGCCGCGCTTGCCGGCCACCGGCTTGTACTCGGCCAGAAGCTGCTGCTTGTAGGCGTAGAGGTTCAGGCTGTCGTCGGCGCTCTTGCCGGTCACGGGCTTATCGCAGCGGTTGCCGGAGATGTACTTGCGGCCATCCGCAAAGGTGTTGACGGTGAGCTGGCAGTGGTTGCCGCAGCCGCCGCACTTGACGCTGACCACCTTCTGTGCAAAGGCTTCCAGCTCCTGCTCGTTCATCATGGCAGAAGCAGTCTTGTGGGCCTTCTGGCTCTGGCGCAGGCCGAACAGAGCCGCACCGTAAGCGCCCATCAAGCCGGCAATGTCCGGGCGGATGACCTCCACGCCCATCTCCTTTTCAAAGGCGCGCAGCACGGCTTCATTATAAAAGGTACCGCCCTGCACCACGATCTTGCGGCCCAGCTCTTCCGGGCTGGAAGCGCGGATGACCTTGTACAGTGCGTTCTTGACCACGCTGATGGACAGGCCTGCTGAGATGTTCTCGATGCTGGCACCGTCCTTCTGGGCCTGCTTGACCGAGCTGTTCATGAACACGGTGCAGCGGCTGCCCAGATCCACCGGGCGGTCTGCGAACAGGCCAAGGCTTGCAAATTTCTTCACGTCATAGCCCAGTGCCTGTGCAAAGGTCTGCAAAAAGCTGCCACAGCCGGAGGAACACGCTTCGTTCAGGAAGATGTTGCTGATGGCACCATCTTCGATCTTGAAGCACTTCATATCCTGACCGCCGATGTCGATGATGAAATCCACATCCGGCATAAAGTATTTTGCAGCGGTAAAGTGCGCCACCGTTTCCACCAGACCGTAGTCGCAGCGGAAGGCGTTCTTCACCAGCTCTTCGCCGTAGCCGGTGGTGGTCACGCTGGCCACCTGCAGGCCCGGGTGCTCCTTGTAAATTTTGAGCAGCTGCTCCCGGATGAGGGGCAGCGGGTTGCCGAGGTTCGGTTGATAGTTGGTGTAAAGGATCTGGCTCTTCTCGTCCACCACCACCAGCTTGACGGTGGTGGAGCCGGAGTCGATGCCGATATGCACCGGGCCGCACTGCGCGCTGAACGGCACACGCGGCACACTGTGGGACATGTGGCGGGCGTGGAAGGCCTCATACTCCTCCTTGCTGGCGAACAGCGGCGGCTCGCTGGCGTAGGTGGCAGTGGCAGCATACTGATCCAGCGCATCGGCCACCTCGGACAGAACAAAAGCCTTGTCGGCATAGAGGGCAGCGCCCAGTGCCACATACAGCAGGCTGTTCTCCGGGCAGGTGCCGGTCACGTTCAGCGCTTCGTCAAAGCTTTTGCGCAGCACGCTGCTGAAGGTGAGCGGGCCGCCCAGATACAGGATATTGCCCTTGATGGGACGGCCCTGTGCAAGGCCTGCAATGGTCTGGTTGACCACAGCCTTATAAATGCTGGCAGCAATATCCTCGGTGCGGGCACCCTGATTGATCAGGGGCTGCACGTCGCTCTTGGCAAACACGCCGCAGCGGGACGCAATGGTGTAGGTGCGCTGTGCGTTCTCTGCTGCCTTGTTCATCTCGTCGGCACCCATTTTCAGCAGGGTGGCCATCTGGTCGATAAAGGCACCGGTGCCGCCGGCACAGCTGCCGTTCATGCGCACCTCGGTACCGTTGGTCAGAAACAGGATCTTGGCATCCTCACCGCCCAGCTCGATCACGCAGTCGGTGGCAGGCACAAAGCGCTTGACCGCTACGCGGGTGGAGAACACCTCCTGCACAAAGGGCACGCCGCAGCTGTCGGCCAGACCCATGCCCGCCGAACCGGAAATGCTCAGCAGCGCCTTCTGACCGTGCAGCTGCTCGGCATCGATGCGGCGCAGCAGCTCCTGCGCCTTTTCCAGAATATGGCTGTAATGCCGTTCGTATGTAGAATACAGCAGCGCATCATGTTCATCCAGCACCACACACTTGATGGTGGTACTGCCGATGTCAAGACCTACTCTCACGTTGTTTTTCCTCCTAAGGACAAATGCCGGAGGCAAAGCCCCCGGTGGACGGCAAAATCAATTTCTTTGCCAAAAATTAGTTTGTTAACGAATCATTTTGTCAATTCGCATACAAATGTATTATAATCCAATTTTGCGGCACAATCAATCAGCGTCCTTTATTTTACACAGAAAAAATAGTATTTTCCGCTCAAAAAGTTAAACATTTTGTGAACTTGTCGCTTTTTATGCGACTGCACCGGTATCTTGGCAAAGGTTCTTAACCTTTGCCAACAAAAAAGGACTGCCGCACAGGAGCATCTCCCCCGCAGCAGTCCTTATTCATTATTATAATGCAATCATGCAGCATGCATCACAGCTCGTCCGGGTCGCCGCGCTCCGGCATGGTACGCAGCTCCCGCACCAGCATATTGCGCAGCTGGTACTGATGCTGCTGTGCCTGTGCCGTATCGCCGCCCGTATGCAGCTCTACCGTCGGCTCCGTTATGCGGTCGGTGCACAGCGGAATGGTCACCACTGCCTGTGTGCCCTTTTCCGGTGCGCGCTCCACCCGTAGGCCCCAGCCCATACGGCGGCAGCACTCGCGGCAGAGCAGCAGGCCCAGCTTTGCGCCGCCCAGAAAGCAGCGCCGGTTCTCCAGCCATGCATCCTCGCCTGCTTCCGGCAGGCCGCAGCCATTATCCATCACCGTCAGCTGCCAGAAGCTTTCGCTGCGGCGCAGCATCAGCCGCACTTTGCCGCCCGCACTGCAGGCCCGCAAGGCATTCGAAAGCAGATGCAGGCACAGCAGTTCTGCATCATTGCGGTCCGCCATGACCCGGCAGGCTGTCCAGCCGCCATAGTCCAGCGTCAGTTCCACCCCAAGCTGCGCCTGCACCATATCGGCCTGTGCGGCGACCTGCTGCAGTAGCTGGCACAGGTCCAGCGGATAGAGCCGCGGGTCTTCCTCGGTGCGCAGAAAATCCAGCAGCGACATCACTTCGTTCACAGTGCGGTCCAGCCTTGCCGACGCAGCGCTGATATCGTTCACCGCCTGTCGGGTCTGCTGGTCGGCACCCACATGCGCAAGGTGCTGGTCCAGATATTCGCAATTGCGTCCGATCAGGCCCAGTGCATGGAAGCATGCCTGTTCCACATCCTTCTGCGGGATCGCCTGCGCAGTCAGTGCACCCGCCTCGTTCTGCCGCATCTGCTCCATACCCTTGCGCCTCCTGTGTTTTATGCTCAGTCGTCCTTCTGACGCTGAAGATAATTCTTGACAGTGTAGATCAGTTTACCAGTGGTAGGTTTCTCGTCCGCAAATCCGCTTTCGTCCTTGAAGCGCAGCCACTTGGCCGAGGGCTTTGCTTCCAGCTGGTCGATCATACGCCGGATGCCGCTGTCCACAGCAGAGACCGACACATCGTACTGCTCGCTCACCGCCTGCAGGATCTCCTTGCGGATGGCCAGCTTCTGGCTGGTGCCGTACACCACGCCCACCGCACAGGAAAGATAGTTGCAGTTCACGTCCGGCAGCTGGATGCCCCAGCCCTCGTACAGTTCCTGACACTTGCGTTCCATGCGCTGGCTCTGCCGTCCCGGCAGGCGGTACAGCTCCCACAGCAGGTTCTTCAGTTCGGCATGGCCCACATAGCAGAATCCATCGCCCGATTCCAGACAAATGGCACTCGTATTCTGCCGCCTGCCCTCATCAAACAGAACAACATTCGGTTTGGGATCCATGCTGCGGATATTCATTAAAAACTCCAGCCCGCTCATATCTTCCAGCTGGCTGCAGAGGATCACAACATCAAACTGACGGCCCTGACGCAGCTGTTCCAGCAGACGGCCGCCGTTCTGGAAGCAGGTGCACTCCAACGCAGGGCTTTGCTCCTGCAGGTAGTTCTTTTCTACCCGCAGCTCCTTGCGGTCGTAGCTTCCAAGGGCGATCTGCAGCGTTTTTGCTGTGTGCTCACTCTCCACGCAACGCGCCGCCTTTCTGCCTGAGCTGTTCTGTATCGGTCAGTTCTTCTACCACATCCTGCCAGATCTCCGGCTGGACGCCATTCTCACACAGATAGCGCAGGATCCGGTAGCAGAACTCTGGTGCAGCTGCAATGTAGCAGCTTTGCATGTACTGCCGGTTCCCGGTACGGCAAAGCGTCAGGCAGCAGCCGTTTTCGTTGCCTGTATCCATTGAGTATACCAGCGTATATGCTTTCTGCAACCCGTCGATTGCCGAAAACTGACGGATCATAGGTGAAAATGTACGTTCCATAATTTTTCCTCCCTTGCTACAAGGTCCTGCGACGTTTTCAAGGCATTCCTTGTTTTTCTTATCTTATTTTAAAGAGCAGAGAGGGCTGGTTCAATCCTGAAAAAGCGTCTAAAAACATCAAAATCACATTCGTTGCATTTTTTTGTCGCGTTTTTCTGCGCCGCGACACATTTTATTTTGTGCTTGCGGTTCATCGCAGATTTTTTGCGTCGTATTGGCAGTGTAATTCTGCTTTTGCGATGCTTTTCTGTTTTATCAGGATCTTCCGCTATTAAAATAGCACGACGGCGACGCAAATTCAACCTCCACGTCAATTTTTCCTTTATTTTCCTGTTTTTCTGCCTCAAAAGCCAAAAATACCGGTCCGGTCAAAATTTACGTTGAAATATACACAGTTTTTTCATATTATTTCGGTAAAATAGAAGTGTATAACGCCTTGCTGCGGGTCCTGTATCCGGGCAGTTTATTATAATGTACAGCGGCAGCGTTCCTGCGAGGATGCGCCGGAAAGGCTCACACATGCTCCAACTCAACCACATCAAGAAAGAATACAAAACCGGCGATCTGGTGCAGAAAGCACTGGATGATGTCAGCCTGAACCTGCGGGACAACGAATTCGTCGCCATTCTCGGCCCCAGCGGTTCCGGTAAGACCACCCTGCTGAACGTCATTGGCGGTCTGGACCGCTACGACAGCGGTGATCTGATCATCAACGGCATCTCCACCAAAAAATATACCGACCGCGACTGGGACTCTTACCGCAACCACACCATTGGCTTTGTGTTCCAGAGCTATAACCTCATCCCGCACCAGACAGTGCTTTCCAATGTGGAGCTGGCGCTGACCATCTCTGGCATTTCCGGTGCCGAGCGCCGCAGCCGGGCCACCAAGGCGCTGGAGCAGGTAGGTCTGGGCGACCAGCTGCACAAGCACCCCAGCGAAATGTCCGGCGGCCAGATGCAGCGTGTGGCCATTGCCCGCGCACTGGTCAACAACCCCGACATCCTGCTGGCCGACGAGCCGACCGGCGCACTGGACAGCGACACCAGCATTCAGGTGATGGAGCTGCTGAAGGAGGTGGCCAAAGACCGCCTTGTGGTCATGGTCACCCATAACCCGGAGCTTGCAGAGCAGTATGCTACCCGCATCGTCCGCCTGCGGGACGGCGTGATCCAATCGGACACCGCACCGTTTGCGCCGGATGATTCCGCTCAGGTGCCGCCGGTGCACAAAAATCTGGGCCGTTCTTCCATGTCGCCGCTCACCGCTCTCGCGCTGAGCTTCAACAATCTGCTCACCAAAAAGACCCGCACCCTGCTCACCGCATTTGCGGGTTCCATCGGCATCATCGGCATTGCGCTCATCCTTTCGCTCTCGGCCGGTGTGAGCAATTATATCCAGGAGATGGAACGCTCCACCCTTTCGGAATATCCGCTGCAGATCTCGACCACCGGCGTAGACCTTGCCGCCCTGCTGGACCCGGGAAGCTACACCAGCGCCGTTGCCAACAACACCAATGTGGGCGCCACCAGCGCTTCTTCCACCCCGGAGGGCATGGTCACAGTGCGCGAACTGCTGAGCCAGCTGACCGAGGATAATTCCTCCGTCAATGACCTTGCCTCCCTGAAAAAATATCTGGACAGCGACGAGTGCACCATCTCGGAGGATGCTGCTTCCATCGAGTATTCCTACGGCATCGCACCGCTGATCTACCGCCAGAACAAGGACGGCACCGTGCGCCAGATCTTCCCGGACAGCAGCCTTTCTGCGCTGAACAACACCACCTCTGCCGCCGGCATCGTCTCTTCCATGACCAATCAGAGCGTGTTTACCGAGATGGCCGAAGAGCCTTCGCTGTACGAAGATCAGTACGATGTCAAGGCAGGCCGCTGGCCGGAAAGCTACAACGAGGCCGTTCTTGTGCTGAATTCGGATGGCAGCATCAGCGATTACGCTCTTTATATTCTGGGCATTGAGGACGACAGCGTGATGATGCGTTTTCTGCAGGAGTACGCAAAAAACAAGAACACACAGGCTCCCACCGGCTACGGCACCTACCCCTACGATACCTTTGTGGGCCTGAAATATAAGATCGTTACCAGCTCGGACTATTACGTTTATGACGAAGAACGCCAAATCTGGCGCAACCGCTCCGACGATGAAGCGTATGTGGAGCAGCTTGTGGAAAACAGTCCGGATCTGACCATCGTGGGCGTGGTGCAGCCCCGCGCAGATGCCAGCTCCACCATTCTGCCCATAGGCGTTGCCTATACCCATGCACTCACCTACTACGCCATCGACCATGCAGCCGAAAGTGAAGTGGTAAAGCAGCAGCTTGCCGACCCGGAAGTGAACGTGCTGACCGGCGAGCGCTTTGATGCCGACCAGCGCGAAACCGATCTTGACATTTCTTCCCTGTTCTCGGTGGATACCGATATGCTGAAGGATGCCTTCCAGTTCGATGCAAGCAAGCTGCAGTTCGACCTGAGCGGTGCATTTGATCTGCAGGATGGCAGCTTTGACTTTTCCTCCATCCTTGATCCGTCCGCATTCCAGCTGGATCTGAGCGATCTGGACCTGAGCGACATCGACATGAGCGATGTGGAGCTTCCGGACATGGACGCGCTGGATCTGAGCCAGCTGTTTGCCGATATGGACCTGTCCGTCTCGGAGGATGCGCTGCAGAGCCTGATGAAGAAGATCATGAATGGCTATAAGCGCTATATCATCGGCAACGGCATCTTGAATCTGGATAAGATTGGTTTCTCTTCCTATATGGAGAGCGACCAGTTCAAGCAGCTTCTGTCCGAATCTATGGGCGACCTGCTGGACACCACCGGCCTGCAGGAGCAGTTCACCGCTTCGCTGCAGCAGAACCTGCAGGGCATCATGACGAGCTATCTGCAAAGCTACTCGGAACAGCTGAGCCAGAAGCTGGGCGAAGCTCTGCAGACCAAACTCACCGCTGCCATTCAGACCCAGATGAGCACCGTGATGCAGCAGCTGATGACCCAGCTGACCACTCAGTTCAGCCAGCAGATCCAGTCCGCCATCCAGAACAACATCGCTCAGCTCAGCAGTCAGGTGGAAGATGCCCTGAAGATCGACCCCACCGTGTTCCAGAGTGCCGTGCAGGTGAACATGAGCACCGACGACCTTGTGGATCTGGTCAAGATGAACCTGCAGTCCAGCACCACCTCCTACAGCAGTGTTCTTGGTGCACTGGGCTATTCGGATTATGCCAAGCCCGGCAGCATCTGGATCTACCCCAAGAGCTTTGAGGCCAAGAACCGCATCGTGGACAGCCTGAACGCCTACAACGCCGCCATGCGTGCGCAGGGCGAAGAGGACAAGGTGATCGTATTCTCGGATACGGTCGGCACCCTGATGAGCGCCGTGACCAAGATCGTGGATATGGTCAGCAATGTGCTGGTGGCCTTTGTTGCCATCTCGCTGGCGGTTTCTTCCATCATGATCGGTGTCATCACCTATATCAGCGTGCTGGAACGCCGCAAGGAAATCGGTATTCTGCGTGCCATCGGTGCATCCAAGCACAATGTCTCCGAGGTGTTCAATGCCGAAACCTTCATTATCGGAATGTGCTCCGGCGTGATCGGCGTGGGCCTGTGCCTGCTGCTGCTGATCCCCGGCAACATGCTCATCCACTCCATTGCAGGAACCACCAGCGTCACCGCTGTGCTGCCGCCCAAGGCTGCACTGGTCCTGATCGTTCTGGCTACCCTGCTCACGATCCTTGGCGGTCTGATTCCCGCCCGCAGCGCAGCCAAGTGCAACCCCGTCACCGCCCTGCGTTCTGAGTAATTTCCTTTCTCGACAAGCAAAAGGAGTCGCTGCATCACGCAGCGGCTCCTTTTTTTGATGTCCGGTGATTTATCTCAATTTCTCGTGTAATTCCTCATGCAGTTCCTCGCGCTCTTCCTTCAGTTCCTGCTTGAGAGTCCGGTCGATCTCCCGTGTCTCCTGCCGGATCTCAGCCAGATCCTTTTCGATCGCAGGGTTTTCTTCGATTTCTTCCCGAATGAACATGAGCGCAAAGCTTACCAGCAGCAGCCCGCAGGAGATCCAGATGGTCTTTCCTGCCAGCCGCGCTGCGCCCATGCTTCCAATACCGGCACCCACCGCGAACAACAGAATGATGCCAAAATAACGCATCATCCGATCCTTAACTTTCGGTTCATGGGTCTTGCTCCAGATGCAGAATGCTTCCACACCGCTGCGCAGGTCACCAATGCACATGGTGCTGGCAAATGCATAGCCGTTCACCTTGCGGAACGCCTGCACCTGCATTGCGCAGGAGAAGGAAACGATGGCGTTTGCCAGCAGATTCTGCTCCTGCGGTAAAAAACCTACAATGAACAGCAGAAGCACTTCGCCCAGCACCACCAGCTGCCGCCAGTGAAGCCGCTGCATGTTGCAAAAGCTCTCCCGCATCTTTTCTGCCACCAGTACGCCCAGCGCAAAAGCACACAGAGGAACCAGATAGTGCAGCACCCGATCCCACTGACCATCCATGATGTTGGAACTCAGCAGCACGATGTTGCCGGTCTGTGCATTTGCAAACACCTTACCGCGGAACAGATACGTATAGGCATCCTGCAGCCCGCCCGAAAGCGAAAGGAACACCGCCGTCAGGAAGGACTCTGACATCTGCCCATGATGTTTTGTTTTCATATTACCTTTTCCCCTCTTTTCGTACCCTATTATAATATATTTTTACAGCTTGGTCCATATCAGTTTTACATATCCGGCATGTGTATCCCGGCGCTCTGCCAGCGCCGAAAATACGGCCCGTGCCCGGCCCGCACTTTGCATTCCCTCACAGGTTGTGTTAGAATAAGAAAAAAGCTTTTCCAAAGGAGAACTTCCTTATGCCGAATATTGTCGAGATCACAGACCTTTCCGCACCGGAGCTGGCTGTCTATGCCCGCCTGACGCAGGCGCAGCTGCGCAATCGTCTGGAACCGGAAAAAGGCATCTTTATTGCCGAAAGCCCCAAGGTGATTGCCCGCGCGCTGGATGCCGGATACACACCGCTCTCCCTGCTCATGGAGCGTAAACAGATCACCGGCCCGGCTGCCGATATCCTGACCCGTTGCGGTGATGCCCCGGTGTACACAGCCGACCGCGAGACCCTTGCCAGCCTGACCGGCTTCGAGCTGACCCGCGGCGTGCTGTGCGCCTTCCGCCGCCCGCTGCCGCGCAGCGTGGAAGAGGTCTGCCGCAATGCCCGCCGGGTGGCCGTTCTGGAGGGCATTGTGGACTCCACCAATGTGGGAGCGATCTTCCGCAGCGCCGCTGCACTGAACATGGATGCCGTGCTCGTTACTCCTTCCTGCTGCGACCCGCTGTGCCGCCGTGCCGTGCGTGTAAGCATGGGCACCGTGTTTCAGGTGCCCTGGGCGCAGATCGGCACCTGCCCTGCCGACTGGCCGGAAAACGGAATTGCTCAACTGCACGGCCTTGGCTTCAAGACTGCTGCCATGGCTCTGAGCGACCGCTCCGTAAGCATTGACGACAGCGCTCTTTCCGCCGAGCCGAAGCTCGCCATCGTGCTGGGCACAGAGGGTGACGGCCTTGCCCACAGCACCATTGCCGCCTGTGACTACACCGTAAAAATCCCTATGTCCCACGGCGTGGATTCCCTGAACGTTGCCGCTGCCAGCGCTGTTGCTTTCTGGCAGCTAGGCAACCGCTGAGCGATGCTTTTTGGCCCTGCCCAAAATACTTGACAAATTTCCCGAACAGAGTTACACTTACAGGGTCATCACATGGGCCTATAGCTCAGTTGGGAGTGCAAGCGTATCGCTTTTGTGCCCCACAGAGTTGTGGGCATTCAAATGGGGAGTATGTCGGTTGGTCGCCCAACCGAGTCACGCCCCTAAATATGGGCCTATAGCTCAGCTGGGAGTGCAAGCGTATCGCTTTTGTGCCCCACAGAGTTGTGGGCATTCAAATGGGGAGTATGTCGGTTGGTCGCCCAACCGCGTCACGCCCCTAAATATGGGCCTATAGCTCAGCTGGGAGTGCAAGCGTTGCATTTCCCATCTGGTGTTATAGCTCATTTGCCCCCATTAGAAATTGGGTGCTTTTTTGTGGGCTCGTAGCTCAGTTGGGAGAGCGTTCGGTTCGCATCCGAAAGGTCGAGGGTTCGACTCCCTTCGAGTCCATAAAACGCCGTATCGTGTTAAACGATACGGCGTTTCTTTTTGTCCTTCTTTGCAAAATCGTGCATCATTCGTCTTGACAGCGCAAAGTGACGTGTGCCGAACTTTTCGGCATAATGTTCATAGCTTCACCAGAAGTTTTGTCAAAAACGACGATTCCCCCATTCGGAATACCCAGCCCCCTAACGGGTGCTTGTTTAGGGTCCATTTTACGCCCACTCGGAGTACGCACCGAGAGCGAATGACTCTTGAATTCTTCAAACTCTTCCAGCGGAACATTGAGGATGATCTCAATATCATAATCCCGTCCAACACGGACTTCCTTGATGAACTGGTTGAGGATTGCCTGCCGCTGCTGAAAGGATGCGTTCTGATAGGTGCTTGCCCAAGTGAACAGATTGCTGCAATCATTTTCAGCTTTCTTGTTTTCCCGCTCAATCTCCTCCAGCTTGTTCTGTGCTGCGGTCAGGGCATTCTGTGCTGCTTGGATTGCAGCTTGATTTTCATCCAGAAGCTGCTGGATCATATCACGGTCAATGCTGCTCTTTCCCCGGATGACGCGAATCATTTCATCCTTCAATGCATTCCGTTCGTCGTTCTTGAGGTCGAGCTCACTCTTTGCGCGTGATACTTCTTTCTGTGCCGCTTCCATGTCCTTGCGAAGCATATCCTGAAGCAGCTTGCTTTTGGAACACTCTAAAATCTCCGAAAACTTGGTGCATACGATACTCTCTACGATTGCGTCCAGTTTTGTTACACCGTAGCCGGACTGTCCATCGCATTGACCCGGATGCCGTACATTATAATGGCAGCTATAACGGAACCGCTTTTCCTTCACCGTGGAGCCATCTGCACGCAGTCTAGTGCGTCCGCTGCTCGTGATGTTCAGGCGATTTCCGCAGTGTGCACAGAACACCTTTCCACACAGCAGAGCATGAGGGCTATAACTATCAGAATCTTCTCCCTTTTCTCTGCGGCGGGTATCACGCAATTCCTGTGCACGGTCAAACACTTCCTGTTCAATGATTCTCAGTTCCGGGCACTCCTTCTCAACGTTTCCGTTGATGAGATAACCGGTATAGCACTTATTCCGAACCATCCGAACAAGAGTTGTAGTGGGGATGTTTTTCCCATTTCTCCCCATTATGTGATTTTCCACAAGGTAGTTGCAGATTCGTTTCACGCCGTATCCCTCATAAACATACTTCTGAAATATCAGGCGCACGATTGCCGCTTCTTCCTCGTCAATCTCCAAATCACAGACAGCTTTATTCTTTTTGTTCAAGCGACCTTTCTGGACACGCTTGTAGCCAAATGCCACCGTGCCGCCAGTGTAGTGGCCTTCCTCCGTAAGCTGTTCTATACGGGTGCGAGTACGGATAGAGGTCTTGATGCTCTCGCCGGATGCTTGCCAGTAGCGGATATAGTTCATCAGCTTATCGACATGGGAATCAAAACGCTGCTGACCTTCGTTTACGCTCCAGACCTCGACCCCTTGCTTCGTGAACCATTCCACGATAAAGGGCGTTTCGTCGTCACGCCGACCCAGACGGTCAAACATGAACACCAGCAGAACATCAAATTCTCCGGCAGCAGCCGCCTGCTGAAGCAGCTGGAGCTGATCGCGGTCTTTTGCAGACTTCTTAAAACCGGAAACGCCTTTTTCGGAAAACTCCTTGACGATTTCCCAGCCCTGCCGTTCTGCAAATTCGTGGCAGGCTTCTTTTTGCATGGGTATGTCATCCTTTTCGACCTGTCCAATAGTCGAAACGCGGTATAAGGTATGCCGGAGTTCAGGAAGTTGCCGATGCTCATGATCAGCAGCACGAAGAAGGTGGGCATCAGCAGAGGGATCGTGATGTGCAGGATGCGCTGCCAGCGGCTTGCGCCGTCGATCATGGCGGCCTCGTTCACTTCCTGATCCAGACCGGTGATGGCTGCAAAGTAAATGATAGCATTCCAGCCGAGGTTTTTCCATGTGTAAAGCAGTGCCTGAATGAGCCAGACGTGCTTATCGGTGGTAAGGATGTTCACGGTCATTTCTGCGCCGAACTTGCTCATCAGGGAGTTAACCAGACCAGAGGAGCCAAACAGGCTGGACATCAGGGAGAACATGATGACCCAGCTGATGAAGTGCGGCAGCGTGGTAAGGGTCTGCACACATTTCTGGAAGCGGGTGCTCTTGATCTCGCTCAGGAAGATGGCAAACAGCATAGGCAGCGGCATGAGCAGGTAGTTAATGCACTGGATGCCCAGCGTGTTGCGCAGCACCCGGAACAGATTCTCGCGCATGATGGGGTTGCCAAACAGGTTGGTGAAATTCTGGAAGCCTACAAACTTGCAGTTTGCCAGCGACATGCCAGGCTTGTACTGAAAGAATGCGTAGACCCAGCCCCACAGGGGCATATAGTGGAATACGAACACGAGTGCGAGACACGGGAGGATGAGCAGGAACAACTTGAAACTTTCGATGCGCTTCTGGCGCGAACCGGCCGTTTCCAGCAGTTTGCCTGCAGCGGCTTTGCTGGACGACATTGAGGCGTCAACTCCTTTTCAGATTTGTGAATCGTGTGTGAACGATTTGTTGTGTTTCGAGTATAATCGAGCTTTCCGCCGTTGTATATAACAAAAATTTCAGCTTGTGTAAAAAATAACGGTTTGTGCAAACATGCAAAAAATACCATTTTTCAACAACAGAAAATTATGATACAAGCCATAATTTTTACAATTTACATTTTTCAAACTGCCCGTTACAATGAAGAAAAAGATGCAAAGCCGCTCTGCAAAGGGGCGCTTTCAGATTCAGGAGGAAGAACCTATCATGCTGACAAAATCCACAGATCCTGCGGTGCGTCCCAGCACTCCGCTCGCCTACGCGCAGAGCGCCTGCGACACCATGATACGCCGTTACGCTGCCGCCGATCTTCCGCCAAAAGGACATTTCCACTACCATCAGGGTGTGTTCCTCTCCGGCGTATACAAAACTTACCAGCTCTGCGGCAACGAAGCCTATTTCTCTTATATGAAAGACTGGATCGATTCCGTATTCACCGAGGATGGCCGCATCAAAAACGACTACAAGCACGGCGATCTGGACGACATTCAGCCCGGCATCCTGCTGTTCCCCCTGCTGGAAAAGACCGGCGATGAAAAATACCGCAAGTGCATCGAGTTTGTTGCCAAACAGTTGCCGGATGTCCCGCTGTGCAAGTGCGGCGGCCTGTACCATAAAGTCAGCCTGACCGGCCAGATGTGGCTGGACGGCCTGTACATGGCAGGGCCTTTTGCCGCTGAGTACGCCCGGAAGTTCAACCACCCGGAGTGGCTGGATTTTATGGTAAAAGAGATCTTCCTGATGCGCGACCACACCCGCGTTCCGGAAACCGGACTGTGGCGTCACGCATGGGACGAGACTAAAACGGCGGACTGGTGTGACCCCGAAACGGGTCTTGCACCGGAATACTGGGGCCGCAGCCTTGGTTGGGTGCCGGTGGCCGTGATGGATGTTCTGGATCAGATGAAGCCGGAGGACGCACATTATGACAAACTCCGTGCTCTGGTCAAAGACCTGCTGACTTCCCTGCTGAAATACCAATCCGCAGATGGTCGGTGGTATCAGGTGATCGACAAGGCAGACCAGCCGGGCAACTGGCCGGAAAATTCCTGCACCTGTCTGTTTGTCGCTGCACTCAGCAAAGCAGTGCGGCAGAAGATCCTTCCCGAGAGCGCATTGGACGCAGCTAAAAAGGGCTACGAAGGCGTGATCCGCTCCCTGAACTGGGAAGGCAATGATTTGCTGATCGGCAATGTTTGTGTCGGAACGGGCGTTGGCAGTTATGACTTCTACTGCGGCCGCCCCTGCTCCACCAACGATCTGCACGGTGTTGGAGCGTTCCTGCTGATGTGTACTGAACTGCACTCGGTACTTGCATCTTAAAAGCACCCACAAACCTGCTTATCTTATTCTTCTCCTAACGAACAAAATGGAGCTGTACGGTTTTGTTCATCCGTACAGCTCCATTTTGGTTTATTCGGCATTTTCTTCGGGTTTCTTTCGCAGAACGCATAGTTCAGCGATCAGACCGCCGGTCGGGTTCTTCCGTATCACCAGACCGCACTTGGGGCCATAGTATAGTTGTATCCGCTGGTGCAGATTTTTCAGACCATAGCTTTCCTGCTCGGTGGCGATCGGCTCCTGCAAATGGGCATTCAATGCCTGCAAAGCATCTTCTTCCATGCCAAAGCCGTTGTCCTCTACTGTCAGAACGTAAGTATCCTCATCCCGGATATAACCACGGAATTGCAGGATATTGTCCTGCCGGGAGGGGTCAAAGCCATGAGCAAAGTAGTTTTCGATCAACGGCTGCAACACATTGCGGATGATACCGTATTGCAGGACTTCCTTATCAATGTCATATAAAATCTGCATGGCATCATTGTGGCGGGCACGGTAGATTGCAAGATACCGCTGACTGAACGCCAATTCCTGCTGCAATGGGATAAAGGTCTGCGCACCGATGAAGCCGCGGAAAACGGATGCGGTCTGCGCGATCAGTTCTGCCGTTTCATCATCCCCGTTTTCGTAGCAGCGGGCGCGGAACACATCCAGCGAATTGTAGAGAAAGTGCGGATTGAATTTCGCCTGAAGCTCCTGCATCTCCGCTTCTTTGTGTTTCAGCTGGTAGTAATATGCCTTGTCGATGTTCTCTTTCAGGCTTTCGGCCATTTTATTGATGGAATGGGCAATGTCGGCAAATGCAGCCTGATAAAAGTTTCCTCCGATGCGGTAATCCAGCTGGTTCTGGCCCAGCGCATCCAGTCCATCCCGGATGCGGCGCGCCTCACGCTGAATCGTTCGCATGACCAGACAAAGCACAAGGATACTCAGCGCAGAGAGCTGCAAAATCGCCGTCAGAAGTTGCGGCGTGCTGGCGTTCGATTTCAAAAACAGTTCTTTCCAGTCGATCGTGTAGTAAACCGTGCCGCCACGTGTGGTGAATGGATCGACCATGGCATACCATTTTCCGGTATCTGTCTGGAATACGCCGCTGCCGGCCTGAAATATTTCCTCTGGAAGTTCGATGTGTTCCTCGCCCGAATTGTACAAAAGCCGCCCTTCGTTGCTGATGATCTCAAATTGCAGACTTTCCAGAGGCAGGTTTTCTTCCGCAAACTGCTGGATCTGGCTGATTCCATAGCCAAACAGCAGAACACCCTTTGTGAGAGCAGGAGTGCCGCCCGCGACCGCAATCGTATTTCGGAGCTGTGAGCGTTCACTTTCAATTTCTCCGTAGATCTCCATCAGGTTGTTTTTCTGCTGCATCTGTTCCATGTATGGAAAATCATCAGGCAGGGCCTCCATGATCCCGACCCCGGTTCCGGTTTGGGAGGCGGCATAATAGATGTAATTGACCTTTCGCACCGGTGAATAGGCCGCGATCCATTGGATGCGGTCATCACGCACGACAATCTGTGCCAGCACATTGGAGATGTCATGCAGTTCCACCGGAGTCAGTCCATCATCATCCGGGACAGCAAAATAATCACGTAGCAAGAGATAGGAGGTTGTCTTGTTTTCAAAAATCGGAAGATACGACTCCCAGAACTGCTCCGTCAGGTTCTGGTACGCATTGCCGACCTGCGTAAGTCGGATGTTGACATCTGCCAGAATCTCAGACTTCTTCTGCTCATAAGAAAGAGAGCAGACAAAAAGGCTTGTCAATATCAGAATGATCCAATAAAATGCTCCAATCAGCAAAAAGATATTCCAACGCCGACGGATCGGCTTCGTTGTCTTATCCATCCAGCCTTACCCCTCGTTCATGTGCAGCCCCATCCGATAGCGGGACGGTGATATTCCCTTGTTTTCACGGAAGCACTTCACATAGTAGCTTGCCGAAGCAAAGCCGACTTCTTCCGCAATGTCCTTGATTTTTCGGTTGGGGTTGCGCAGCAGGATGATGGACTGGTTGATACGGCACTGCATCAAATAATCATTGAAAAATGTTCCCGTTTCCTTTTTGAACAAATGGCCGAGATAGGCAGGGTTCATGCCGTTCTTCGCACAAAAGTCCTTGATGGAAATGCCTGCGCCCTCCATCACGCTGTCATGTATATAGTGCAAAGCGACCTGAACGATGGGGCTGAGTTCGGCAAGGCATTTCATAAATGCCTGCCGCCCGGTCACGAGCATATCTTCCACCGCACGGGCAAAGTCGCTCTCCGAGTGCTGTTTTTCCGGTGTCCATGTGGGAACGCGGAGAACTTCTCGTAGATTTTCCTGTGCCGGGAACTCACTCATCAGAACGCGCAGACAGCCTTTGTGCAGCCTTGACAGCGATTTCAATGGGGCAACTTTTCCATCCTGCTGGTACAGCTTGGTGGCAAGGTGGCGATAACCGGTGTCCCGGATGTTCTGGTCCGGCAGATAATACAGGATGCGCACTTCCTCCGCCAACAGGTCGGCATCAATGCCGAGCGTGTCGGTTTCCTCTTTCAGCAGCACCGGGCCGTCCGAAAGGTCATTCATGTCGATGGTGTCGCAGGCGTTCAGGTAGCTCATGTGGAGCAGATCGGTTTCCTTGACGGATGTGCCAATGGCAACACGAACTGCATCCACTGCATTGCTTTCCTGCGCCGCATGAGAAATTTCATCCGAAATATTCTCTCTGGAAAGATCGCGCCCGCCGAGAATCATGACCCAGCGGCCTTTTTCGTCCCAAAAGCCGTTTACTTCATAGCTGGCAGACAACTGTTCCCGACAGGCCGCCCGGAACGCCGTAAGGGAAGATTTTCCGCGCCGCACAGCACACACTACGCAATACTCCGGCTGATACAGATTGATGCCCAGCACGGCGGCGCGCTCGCCCAATTCTTCGCTGCCGATGGAGCCCGATACCCACCGGTTCAGCGTGTTTTCCCGCAGAAGATCCCGGCTGTTTTTGCGGCGGTTGTAGATATTGTCCAATGCTTTCTGGATAGTCTGCTCCATCTCCACATCGGCGACCGGCTTGAGCAGATAGTTCTCAACGCCAAGCTGGATGGCACGGTGGGCGTACTCAAACTCGCCGTACGCAGTCAGCAGGATACAGTGCGTATCCGGGTACAGACTGCGCACCTTTTCGATCAGTTCCAGACCATCCATGCGGGGCATCCGAATATCCGTTACCAGCAGGTCAATGCGCTGCTGCTCAAAATACTCCAATGCCGCCTGTCCGTCCGATGCAGTCAGGAGCTTGTCCACACCAAGTTCCTGCCAACCGATCCGAACCTTCATCACTTCCAGAATTTTCTCCTCGTCATCTACAAGTAACACAGTGTACATGACAATATCCTCCTATTTTCCATTTACCTGTTTTGAGGATACCAAAATTGAACAGATTCCGTCAAGGGTTTCATCTGTTGTATTCTACAGTTCTTGATATGTTCTGAAATATTTTATATGTACTTTCCACGATATCAACGATAGAATATATTTAGAAGTACTGGAATTGAAGGAGTTTTTGTGTTGGAACACTATTTTTCGCAGAACGGTTTGACCGCCTGCTATACCGATACCGCTATCACCCTGTTCTGGGACAAGCCCGCTGCCGCTGGTGCAGTGGAAACCTATACCATTCTGCGGAATGACACCGTAGCCGACACAACCACCAAGACCCATTTTACGCTGGAGCATCTCCTCCCGGAAACGGAGTACACCCTGTTCGTCCAGTGGCGGGGCGGCGGAATCGGTGAACTGACCGTCCGCACTACGCCCACGAAACATTGGCTGGATGTGGCCGCTGCGCCTTACAATGCAGTGGGTGACGGTAAAACCATGAACACCGCTGCATTGCAGAAAGCCATTGACGACTGCACGGAAAATGAGTGCGTTTTCTTTCCGGCAGGTGTATACTTGACCGGTGCCTTGCGGCTGCACAGCAACATGGAATTGTATCTAGAAGAAGGGGCTGTCTTGCAGGGCACTGCCGACCCGGAGGACTATCTGCCACGCATTCCCAGCCGCTTTGAGGGCACCGAGATGGAATGTTACAGCAGTCTGCTGAACCTTGGCACGCTCGACCACGCCGCCGGGCCGAACTGTGAAAACGTCATCCTGCGCGGCAAAGGCACCATTGCATCCGGCGGCAAACTGCTGGCCAGCCGCATCATTGAAAGTGAGCGCGAGCGGCTGAAAGAGTATCTCACCCAGAACGCAGACCTCGTATCCACCTGCGAAAACGCCGATACCATTCCGGGGCGCGTCCGCCCTCGCCTCGTCAATATGAGCAACTGCCGGAACATCTGGATGCAAGGGCTAACCTTTGCCAACGGTGCCAGCTGGAACCTGCACATGATCTACTCCGACCAGATCGTGACCGACCACTGTACCATCAAATCGGATGGTGTGTGGAACGGCGATGGCTGGGACCCAGATTCCTCCACGAACTGCACGCTTTTTGCCTGTGAGTTCTGCACCGGCGACGATGCGGTGGCTATCAAATCTGGCAAAAATCCGGAGGGTAATGTCATCAACCGCCCGACCAAGCACATCCGGGTGTTCGACTGCCACAGCGGCTTCGGCCACGGCATCTGCATCGGCAGCGAGATGAGCGGCGGCGTGGAGGATGTGAAGATCTGGGACTGCAACATGTCTGTATCCACCTCCGGGCTGGAGATCAAGGCCACGAAAAAGCGTGGCGGCTATGTCCGGGATGTGGAGGTGCGGGACTGCACCCTTTCTCATGTGATGGTGCATTCGGTGGGCTACAACGATGACGGCATCGGCTCCGCTGTGCCGCCCATTTTGGAAAATTTCCGCTATGAGCGGGTCACCCTGCTGGGTCGGTACATCGACCACGACCATCTGTGGCATTCCTGCCCAGCCATTGAGCTGTGCGGCTTTGATGTGCCGGGGTACGAAGTGAAGAATGTCCGGTTCAAGGATGTGGTGTTGGAGGACAACAACGGCCCTGCCCAGAGCATCCAGATGCAGAATTGCCAGAACGTCAGCCTTGAAAATATCACCGTGCAGGCCGGCACACAGCCGGAATAAAAGAAAGGAGCAGTTCGTATGAGCATTTTTCAGCAGAATTATGATAAACCAGGGCCGGGCGTAGAACGCGACACGCCACGCAAAACAGGTCTTGCCCGCATCGTTGAAGTCCTGAGCCGCGATTTCTTTCCGTTCTGGAAAGCAAGTCTCCTGCTCTTGCTCAGCTGCATCCCGCTTGTCTTAGGTGTGCATATTACACTGCTCAACTCGAATGCCGTTCTGATGCTCCTTGCCTCGGCACTGGGCGGAATGATCGCCGGCCCGCAGCTGTGCGGTATTGCAGATACCATTCTGCGCAGCCTGCGGGAGGAAGCCGGATTCTGGTGGCACACCTATTCGCAGGCATGGAAACGCAATGTGCGCTTCTGCCTGCTGCCCGGCGCGGTTATGGGCATCTTGGTCGGAATGCAGTTCTTTGTCCTGTGCAATCTTGGCAAACTTACCGTGACCGCAGGACTAGCCGTTACACTGATTCTGGGAATCCTTCTTTCGGTCAGCATTTTCCTGCTGGTCTGGATGCAGGCCGCTGTGATGAACCTCTCCTTCGGAAACATGATTCGCAACGCGGTGCTGCTCATTCTGATCAGCCCTGTTCGCGCAGTCGGAGCAGTGGCTGTCCAGATTCTGTACTGGGGTGCGATCTGGCTGTGGTCGCCGGTATCGCTGGTCATTTTTGCCTTGACCGGTGCATGGCTTCCGTTCCTGCTTAGCGTTTTTCTTCTGTATAAGCCGTTGGAACAGAACTTTGAATTGGAAAAGAATATTTCCACTCTCCAAGCGGAAAAGTATGCGGACTGAAAGGACGCATTGTTGCAAACCCGCTAACGAGTGTCAATAGCCTGAACAAAAAATCATCAAAAATTTATTGCCGGGTGCAGTTGAGCATCCGGCAACTTTAATAAGCCGACAACACAGCTTGTCGGCTGAAAATCATCGTAATGGTTCATCAGAAACCATCAACAGGCATCAGGAGATGGCTGGGAACGCAGAAATTCAGTAACACGAGCGTAATAGACTCGCAGGAACTTCGCACTTCCTGCGACGGTATAAACGTAATAATGCTTTCCTTCGGAACGCTTTTTGTCCATAAAGCAGTAAACAGCATTTTCCGGGTTTGAGCGTGTTAAAATAATATTCGATACGATAAAAATAGTTCGCCTCAGATGCGGTGAGCCTCGTTTAGAAACGTGGCGTGACTTGGATTCAAATGCACCAGACTGGAACGGCGGTGCGTCAATACCAGCAAAGGCTACCAACGCTTTCTTGTTTTTGAACCGCCGAACATCACCAATTTCGGCCATAAGAGCAGGCCCGGTCTGGGTCGTTCAAAACTTGCATGAGGTGAGAAGCCGCTTCTGCAAGAGAATCGTACTTCATCTGTTCAGGAACTGGCGTTTCCAGAAGAGAAACGCCCCACGCCTGCATACAGTCCGCAAGTTCTTTCTGTGCCTGCAATGCTGCCGCCTTACGCACATCCGGGGTGGTTTCTGTATCCAGAACGTAGGCTGTGGAGTATTTTCCGTTGCGATCTTCCGTCAACTGCACCATGGAGTAGTGCTCATTCCAAAAGCGGCAGAAGCGAACCCTGCCGCCGATATTCTCCATGTCATGGCACAGTTCTTCTTCGCTGCTCCATTGTGGTGTCTCGGACAAAATGCAATTCAGTTCCGAAAGAGCCAGCCGTTCTTCCGCCGATAGCTCTCCATGCAGGCATTCACGTTTTAGATTATTCTGCCAATACGGGCTCAACTTTCCATTCCGGGCATCTTCCATTGCTTTTTCGATATTGGGTAGCATCGTCATGTCATTCACCTCAAATACTTGCTATTAGCGTTATATACACGCTTACGGTGTTTATTATAAACTATTTGAGGGCAAAAAGAAAGAGCGTCAGCACGTTTGCTGCGCTCCTTGACATAGGTGTTATTTTGTAATATAGGGAATGTTGTCGGTGTATGCATTCAGAATGTCAATGGCAGCTTTCTTCTGCCCCGGTGTGAGCTGGCTCAGCTTTCTGCTCAGTTCGTCATCTGCCACATGGGATGCGGATGGAACGGAATCCCGGATCAGCACATCAGCAGATACGTCCAACACCTCTACGATTCGGATAAAGGTTTCCAGTTTGGGGATTTTTACTCCGCGCTCTAAATCTCCAACATAATTTGCTGACAAATCGACCCGTTCTGCAAACTGTTCAATCGTCCAGCCTTTTTCCTTGCGCTGCTCTCGTATTCGTTGACCCAAAAGCGTATTCATAGCGACCTCACATTCTAATTGTGTTTGTTACACACCAATAGCATACCTGTCGCAATTTTTGTTATACACAATCCATTTGTGTTTGTTCAACGCTAGTTGGGCGATTTCAAGGTGGAAAATTTTTGCGCGTATCTTTGGTCAAAAAAGCAATGGTCTTTTGGGACGGCACATGGTACAATAGCAAATGTTGTGCCCTTGGCACATGAACGAAGGTAAAAGGAGCTGCTGAACGTGGATACGATCTATCTGCTGCCCGGTGAGGAACGCTGCGTTGATTTTCGAGATGCTAATGGAGTCCCGAAGGTACACTACACTTACTGTTCCATCCGTGGCAAACTTTTCAACTGCACCTGCTGCACAAAGGACGAAGCCCAGCGGCTGTGTGAAGATTGGCTTATAAAACAGGACCGCTGCTATATAAACTAAAAAAGCCGCCGAGGACGCTTCCCAAGTAGGAAAGCTCCTCGGCGGTATTCGTTTATCGGGTCTGAGTTTTCTCGGTGGTGTCCTTTTCCTCTGCAAAAAAGCGTTCTACGTTTTTCTGCGCACGAACCAGTTCTTGCATCTCGTTCCGTGCCTTGCGGTAGTCCGGGTAGGCTGCTTTCTTCTTAGTCAGCAGTTCTGCGAACTCTGCGTCCAACTCCTTGACCTTCGGCAGCTTTTGCAGCCCGACCTCGTCAAAGGCAGCTTTCGCTGCCTTGTGCAGGGTGATTTCTTCCCGGTGGGCTTCCAAAAACTTTTTACTGTACCCTGACTTGCGGTAGGCATCATAGACCGGACGGGTCTTGGCATAGTTGATAATGTGGGTTTTCAGGACGGCGATTTCTGTCAACCTCGCTTCTGCTGCCTTGATGGAATCGCCCATGGCATGGTAGCGTTCGGTTGCCGCTGCTGCACGTTCCCGCAGTTCCTCTGCGTTACCGATTTTCTGCTCCTGCAAAAACAGCAGCGTCTTGGACATCTCTTTCAGGTTGAACTTGGTCGCCCACTTTTTGTAACCGACACTTTTGCCCTCTGCCATTTTTCCCTGAATGTCCACCAGCAATTGGAAGGGCTGCTCCTGCGGCGGCTTCTTCTGGTACGGCTGGTGCTTTGCCTTTCCGTCCAGCGCTGCCTTGATCTCGTCCTCACTGTACCCGCTGCCCAGCGTTCGGAACCGAATAAAGCGTTTCTGCCCCTTGCCCTTCACTGCCGTATGCTTGCCACGCTTGACTTCAAAACCCTGCTGCTCCAGCATTTGCAAAAATGTTTTGTAATCCTCCGGCTTTTCCGCAAGGATTGTGTCGATGATTCCACACAAGCGGTCACGGTTGCTCTCCTTGGGCGGATAAAGAACACGCTTCTGCCGTTCCCGATAGGGCTTCTTCTCAATGACGGACAACTGGTGTTCCAAGCAAATCAGGTCGCTCAACCGCTGCACTGCCAACGCCGAAAAGAAAAAATCCCGGAACTTTCTGGTGCCATCCAGTGCCGTGGAGTTAAAGATCACATGGTTGTGGATGTGCTGCCGGTCCGTGTGGGTGGCAACAACAAACGCATACTTGCCCTTGGTAAAACGCATGGCAAGTTCGTAGCCCACCTTGTTAGCTTCCTCTGCAGTGATTTCCCCCGGACGAAAGGACTGCCGTATCTGATAAGCAATCACATCGCTTTTCTGCCTGCGTCCGTTTACGAGGTCGTACTGCCGCTTGGTGAGCATAAACTCTTCATCTGCTGTCAGGGTGCTGCAGGCATAGCTACTGACAAACTGCCCCTGTTCGGTCTTGTCCGGGTTTTCGATATAGTCCGTGCGATTTTTCAGACAGGCTGCAACAGTCATGCCTTTGTTTTTGTGTAATGCGATCAGCCGTGTTGCCGCCATGCAACTTCACCTCCCCTATTTCAAAGAAAAATGCCGCCCGGAGACGGCATCTGAATCATTCTTCTAGTTTTTTGCAGTCTGCTGCCCCTGCAAGACATATCGCCTTGTACGCAGCTTCTGCCAACAGGCATCCGGAAAGATTAGGGAAGCGGACTACATTCTGGTACATCATCAGAACAGCCGCTATGAGAATGCAGCGCAGGAGATGGATGCGCTGCTGGAGATAAATCATACTCAGCTTCGCAGTATTCGGTGCAGGGAGGGCGTTTTCCGCAGGGTCTGATCATTCGCCGGATCCCATGTGCCGCATACGTTCCATCAGACGCAGATGTTCCAGAAAACTTTTCTCTTTGAGGATGGCGATGCCTTGTTCCTCGTCCCCAAGGATCAGCAGATTATCCCCCGGTTGTATGTCAAATATCTTCCGTGCATTTGCGGGGATGACAATCTGCCCTTTATCTCCCACTTTTACCATGCCGAAAACGTGTTTTCCCTTGGGTGGCACTTCCAGCCCTAAGTTTTCCCGGTCGGTTTTCTCGTAGTTCACGAGGTCATCCATGGAAACGCCGAAAACATCTGCCAGCCGCTTGCACCGTTCAATATCCGGCAGAGATTCTCCGGTTTCGTATTTTGATAAGGTCTGGCGGGTCACTCCGATTTTTTCTGCCAGTTCGTCCTGTGAGTAACCGTGGATTTTGCGAAGCGAGACCAAATTGTCCTTAAACACGTTTTTTCTCCTATTCCCATTCCAAGGACGCACCAGCGCAGGATCGGGATCCGGCTGATGAGTTCATTCAGCAGAAACGCGCCAACAAAGGCACCAATGCCCACGAGCAGATAGACCAGCACTTCCGGCGTGTCCGGGGCGTGTTCGTGCAGTTCATACGAGATCACAGCAATAGGCAGATAATGAAAAATGTACAACCCCCATGACTTCTTCGCCATCCAGTGTGTGAATGCGGTTGAGATGTCAGCATAGTTTTTCATTGTTGTAAGGATACCAAGAATGGCAAACCAGCAATAGACGCAGGCGTGAATATTATTCAAAACTGGCGCGATGGCATAATTCTCTCCAAAGTAGCGCACGGTATACGAGATGCCAAGCACAGCCGAGGCTGCATCAAACATCCACCACCACTTGCACAGCCGTTCCATTACTTCCTCGTGGGAAAACAGGAAATAGCCTGCAAAGAAGCAGAATCCATAAATACCGAACCGATAAACGGTGACGACCGGGGTGTTCAACACCTGTGCCGAACCATAAACAATGATCGTCAGCATCAGAACACTCCAGACCGGTGCTTTGGAACAGAAGTTCCAGACCCGGTCTTTTTCAATTTTCCGAACCACAAGCAAAAGCATGGAGAACAGCCAGAGCATCTGGATGTACCACAGAGGTCCTACACCAGACAGCACGGTGATCAGATATAATATAGGCATCGGAAGGCCAGCAATGTTCAGTCCACCGCCGATTTTCAGGTTATAGATACCAAGAAGCCATTGGAACACGAACAAACCGATCGTGGACGGAACCAGCAGCTTGCGGGTTTTATCTTTCAGAAATTGTTTTGTGGTATGGCTTTGCAGATAGTACCGTGCGCTCATTCCCGACACAACAAACAGCAATGCCATGAACCAAGGGTAGACCAGATATTGAAAGCAATCCTGTAACTGATGCTCCCGGAAGGGGCCAATCACTCCAAAAGGCTGCACGCCATTGAACATATAGACCACATGGTAGATCACCACCAAAACCACCGTCATCCAGCGGATGTTATCCAGATACAGCTTTCTTGCAGGGTCCATGACATTCCCACCTTTGCAATGATTTTTAACACAGTATAGCACAAAGTCTTTTTCTTTGCGACCAACTTTCCTTGGCAAAAACATTCGCTTCCTGTTAAGATTCGTTGCGGCTCATCTGAATCTGCAAACAAAGCGAAAGGCTTCGCCGTAAAAGGAACACAGCTTAAACTCTTCATCTGCTGTCAGGGCGCTACAAGCATAGCTGCTGACATACTGCCCCCTGCTCGGTCTTGTCCGGGTTTTCAATATAGTCCGTGCGATTTTTCAGGCAGGCCGCAACGGTCATGCCCTTGTTTTTGTGCAGCGCAATCAGCCGTGTTGCTGCCAGCATCATCACCCCCTATTGCAAAGAAAAATGCCGCCCGGAGGCGGCATTGAGATCATTTGGATATTTTTTCGTAATCGGCAGCACCCGCCAGATACATTGCCTTGTATCTGGCGCATTCCAACTCATTGCAGATTTCATCTAAGGCGAGATATTGATTCCACGCTTCTTTGCTGATAACGCTCTGCAAGGCTTCCTCAGCTGCTCTTTTGGCTTTTTTCAGTCGCAGATACTCCTCATCCTCACCCAGCATCTCAGAAAAAATCGTGCTGTTGTGTTCAAAATAGCAATCCTCTATCTTCTGTTTGCTCATAGCATCCCTCACAGTTCTGCAAGCCACTCACTGAAACGCCCGATGCCCTCGGTGATGGCAGTTGCACCGAAAAAGAAGATGAAGCAGATGAACTCGGCCACCAGCAGGATAAAGAACTGATTCCAAGTCTGACGGTAAGCAGTGTAGATGCCGCAGCCGAAGATGTAGAGCATCAGCGGAGCAACTACATAGCTGGACAGGGTTAGCAGCCACCTTGCCATCAGAGCTAGAAACGCCACAAAGAGAGAAATCGGGAAAAGAGCAATTTTCTTCAGCATAAACATCATATCGAACACCAACCTTTCTTTTCGGCTCTATTATAAAGGTATCAGCTATTGCGTTGCAAGGATGTCAAGCGTTATATGTAACCCGCAGTCCTCCAACTGCGGGGAAAGTTTTAAAGTTCTGCCAACCGGGAAAGAATCTGCTTGCCGATGCTGATCAGTTCATCCAGCCGAGTGCGCAAGTCCGCCAAATCGGCGGCGTAGACCCGGCCATTTTCATTGGCTACTTTGGCGTACTGGTTCAGATTGTTGCTGCACATCTGCAAAAGATACGCCATGCGGCGCAGCTGCGGCAGATCCAGATGCAGACAATACCCGTCCAGCGCCATCTTGCGTATATAGGCACTCAGGCTGCGGATGCCTATGCTGAGCATCTTTTCATAGATACGGTTCTTTTCTGTTTTGCTCAAGCGCAGGATGATGGTTTCATCCCGCTTTTCTTTCATCGTGCATCACCATCCTTATCATAATAGCTACGGAACGGTTTGACAGGCTCCGGCTGATTGGTCTTTTCCCCCAGTGCAGCCAGCACAGACGGACGAGTTGCAGGTGTTTCGGTTTCCTCGGTTTCTTCGGGAGCATCCTGCGAGGAACTGCGGTCACGGTCGATGTTCAGCAAGGCGTTCAATACTCGGCACGAACATCGTCAAAGCCGTCCTTCTGGAACGGAATGCGGATGCTTTTCTCAAACTCGGTGCTGTCGGTTGCCATGTTCACAAAGGACAGTTCAAATTTGATGGAGCTGTCGAAAAAGTTGAGGAAGGAACACCATTCCTCGAAAATGGCGGTCTTGTCCTCCTGCTGGGCGAGCTGGTAATTGATGTCCTGATACTGGATGGTGCGGGTGTAGTAGCCGGGACGGACACGGCAGGTGCCGTCCTCAAACATCCGCTGCATGGGGATCTGCTGCACTTGCTCCCGCTGTTCCTCCTGTCGGTTCTCCTCGGTGGAAAAGAGATCATCTAACCCTTTCAGAGCTAAGTTTCCGCTGTCGATCGGCATCCGCCTGCACCTCCTTTGCAAGAGATTTGTAGGCTTCTGCCACCTTGCCCTTGGGGTCATAGGCAAAGATGCTTTTGCCTGCCGCACTGGTTTCTGCCGCACGGACGGAACGGGGAATGGTCTGCTCAAACACCTTCAGGTGTTTTCCGTATGCCTGCCGGATCAGATTGCTAATCTGTTTTCCGTAGTTGGTGCGGCTGTCGGTCATGGTCAGCAGAATGCCATCGATTTTCAGTTTCGGGTTGATCTGCCGCCGGACCTTCTGCACGGTCTGCAAAAGCTGTTCCAAGCCTTTCGCAGACAGGTACTGCGCCTGCACGGGAATCAGGGCAGCGTCTGCCGCCGCCAGTGCATTAACAGTGAGCATCCCCAGCGAGGGCATACAGTCCAACAGAATAAAATCGTACTCCCGTTTGGCACTGTCCAGCACCTGCTTCAGCATCTTTTCCCGGTTCATGCTGTTCACAAGGGCAACTTCCAGCCCTGCCAGTTCAATGTTTGCTGGAATCAGGTCAACGCCCTCTGCGTGGTGCAGAATGCCCTCGCCGGGCTGGATGGGCTGGTCGTTCATGGCTTTCTGCATCAGGGTGGAAAGGGTGGTGGGCAGTTCATCGGGCTGCTGCCAGCCCATGCTGATGGTCAGCGACCCCTGCGGGTCGGTATCCACCAACAGAACTTTTTTGCCCTCCATTGCCAGCCCGATGCCCAGATTCTCACAGGTGGTGCTTTTTCCTACACCGCCTTTTTGATTGGTGACTGCGATAATCGTAGCTTTCTTTGCGATAACATCACCCCGCTTTCGGTGAACCGCGCGCAAAGTCGTGGTTCGTTTTGTTCTGATAGTAGAGGTTCATGGTGGTGGGCGCATTGTAGAGCATTGCCAGCAGATACTGCTTCATGTTCCGCACCGGGGCGGTGTTTTCTGCCAGAGAATCCAGCACAAAACGGATGTGGTCGGCGTTCAGCTTTTTCAGTCGACTGCGTACCACCTCGGCAGGCTTGTCATCTCCGGCGATCCGCAACATCTTGCGTTTTGTGGAATAGGTGTCCACAAGCAAGTCCACGATCTGGTAGATGGTGTCCTCATCGTCTGGGCAGAGCCGGAGCAGAAGGTCTACCTCCAATGCCTGATAAAAATAATCCTCAAGCTGCTCCCGGATGCCCCCGGAATAGATAGGGTCAGGATCGTTCCACTCAGTTTTATTCTTATCAGTCTTATTTGCTTGCGGTTTTGGCTGCACCAGAATTGCGCTTTCGGCAGCACCAGAATTGCTGTTTGGGCAATTCTGTACTTGCGCTTTTGGCAGTCCAGACGAAAAGTCCTTGACGTAGATCAGGCTGGGTCTGCCCAGACCACGGCGTTTACGCTCGATGAGGTCGGCTTGTTCCAGTTCCCGGAACAGCTTGACCGCCTTGTGCTCGGCGCAGCAGAGGGATTCCTGCACTTCCCGGACGGTGTAGATGATATATACCCGCCCCTGCTCGTCCAGCCAGCCGTTCTTTGCAGACAGGCTCATGCGGTCCAGTAGAATGCCGTACAGTGTCCGGGCATCGGTGGAGAGCTGCCGGAAGCGGTGGTCTTGGAACAGTGCCTTGGGGATGCGAAAATAGGCGAACAATTCGCCCGACTGACCATAGAAGTAGTCGTAACTCATTATATTAACGGATCATCAACTCACGATCTGCGGCACCTTTCATATACATAGCTTCTGCGATGTCATCCATCACCCGGAACAGTGCATCGTCCAGTTCAAGATATTTCCGCCCCAGTTTTTCATCCAACAGTCGCCGGAACTCACGTTCGAGCTTGTCGTGTTCGCAAGCCACCCTCTGATAGCGAGGTGTCTTCATCAGCTCCGTCCATATTGGACGTACCATTTTGTCGTAGTAGTTCAGCATAAAGTCTTTATCCATCGGCATTCTCCTTTTGAAATGTTTTGTGGGTAAAAATAAAAGCGCAGCTTCCATTCATTGAGAGTAGAAGCTGCGCTTTTATATAAGGGTGTTATTCTGTTGGGATTTCCACTTCGATTGGATTATTAATCTGTGCAACAATTGGGGTGTACAGATCCACAGATACATCCGGAGTAGAAATAGATACGATTAAGGAATATCTGATTTTACTTTCAACTTTTCCTAAGTAGCTTCGTTCTCTCCACCATCCAACTACAGGGTAGACGGCCAAATACTTTGCTTGGCTTAGTTCTGCTGCAGTTGCTTTAATAAAGTCTGAATGAATGGAGCCGACATCTCGATTGTCCGAACCAAGAAACCAACGCTCACTACCGCTACTACCGTCACCGCTGTCAGCCTTATCATCTCCACGCATCTTTACGTTAACTCTTTTCTTGAAATCTTCTATTGTCTCATTGCTATTGATGACATCAAAACGAAGTCCACAAGAAGGATAACGGTAACGATCTTTCCAGCCTTTTTCTCCGGGGCCGGGTTCAACAAAGTACGACAGAGTAACGCGCATCTCAACTTCAACTGTTCCAAGTGATTGAAGTACCTCTGAAGGCCATGGAATTTGATGCAAATGCATCTCTTTCATTTGAGGTACTCCATTCGCTTTTTCATATGGCTGCATTTCTTCTTGAATAATTAAATTCACAGAATTGTCTACACATTGAATTGCTCGTTCAAGATCAGGAACCCCATATCCACATGTGCGAAGCAGGTGTCTTCGACCACTGGATTTCCTTGTGTCTGTACAAAATTGCTGCTCCATTTGCGGTGTCCAGCGAGCTGAATGCACTAATAGTGCGCGTACCGTTTCCGGCCAAGCATCGGGATATTCAGCAAATATCTGAGCAGCCATATATGCCGCCTGAGCAGTAGCAGCACTAGTAGCCCAAATTGTTGAAAAGGGCCTTACCAAATGATTTTTTCCTGTAGTCAGCAATGATAAATCTGCACACGAATCATAATCGGTACCGTTTGTCACCATATTGCCGCCATTGAGAAGTATCTCTGGCTTAATTGGCCATTTTTTAGAGAACATCAAAGAAGTAGCACTATACGGCGAAAGCTGTCCATTATCTGCAACAGGAGTAAAACCTCTGTAGTTCTCATCATCAACACAAACATCTTTCGTGTATGCTCCAACAGTTAAAGCATTCCATGCTTGGCCGGGACTCTCAACGACATGTACTTCATTGGCATTGGGGTAACCTGAATCGTGCATTTCAGAAGGATCAACATTTCCAGCACTAATGAAAAATAACCGCTTTGCATCTTCTTCACCCACACCGGATGAAATGTTGTCTACAGCAGCAGACCACGATGTTGGACTTCCATCGTTAGTATTATATTGTGATGATGTTACTGCCATACAAATGCTACGATTTGCATTCGGATTGGAAATTTCCGCCAAAGATACAGCTTGCCCGGTCACCGCACCATACAAGTCTGGATCATTCTCTCCGTGAGGAGGCAAAATTTTTACAGATTCCAGATGGTGATACACATCAACTGTGTCAGAAGTACTTAATTTGTCCTTGAGATCATAGTACAATGCAACGCCAGCCATTTCGGTTCCATGTCCGTTATGGTCATTTTTTCCCCATTGGTCGTTAACCGCTTGTACGTTGTTCTCATCAATCGCTGGTTGAAGAAGTGGATGTGAATACATTATGCCTGTATCAAGAATGCATACCGAAGCACTTGAAGGATGAAATTCTGTTCTTGATAACAAATCGTTTACCCATTCTTTTTGTTCAGAACCAGTTAACTCATCAAAAAAACTTGTTGGTTCTTGTGCTCTACGAATTTCAGCTAAATAATTGCACCCCTCAAGCAGCATCGATAATTGTGTACGCGTACCTCGGACGAGTCGAACTACTCGTTCTGGAAAAACAATACACTTTGAATTGAGTTCTATTCCGAATTCTTCACAGCATGTAGAAAGATCTTGCTCCGCTGTTGCATGATCGGATTTTTCATATCGGAGCCATATTTCACACCACGCTGGAACATCAGAAGGTATATCCTCTACTTTTCCTACCCAAAACGCCTCGAGCAAAGCAAGTTTTACATCTTCAATACTCCGAACTAAACTGTCGTTTTTGGGATTTTGTCCGGCTTCTAGCGTGTCTAGCGACTCTGAATACGATTGGATTTTATCAAGGAAATATGTTGTTTTTTCTGCAGGAACATAAACAGTGGCCCTAACAATTTTTTCATCGTCTTGCCCATCTTCGCGTACATTAAGCAGACGTATACCTGAAGAATAATTGTCAAAGGATTTTGTAAGCAAATCGTATCCTGCTGCACCTGAAAATTCAAGATAGATTCCTTCTTTATGCCTAATAGCCGCTACTTGTTTCTGATCATAATCTTGCTGTCTGCAGGCCTCAAGTTTTTGAAGAATAAAAGCGGCGTGCGCCTTTGGATTTTCGCGGCAAGGAAACGATGCATCCGATCTTTTTCGTTTTGAAACATACGGTAAGGCATGCTGCGTTTCATGAAGGAAAATATTGCGTTTCTCTACAGGCACGAGATCATGCCTCCTTCGCTATATATGCATTTATACGATCTTTAAGCATTTTTAAAAGATACACATTATCTATCTTTGTATTCATTAAAATAGAATTCTTAATAGCATCGTCACACACCCGAATGATTTCTGCATGGCTCAATTTGCTGGCCATGCGAATGGTCTCATCAGATACTTTAAAGGAACTATCAAACGTCCCCAATCTAATTTCAAATAGTCTTCTGACTTCATCACTTGTTGGCATCGCATAATGTAGAACATCATCAAAACGTCTAAAAAGAGCTTGATCCAATAATTTTTGATTATTGGTCGCTGCAATGATGATACTGTCCGAAGTATCCTGCTCAATAAATTGTAAAAAGGAGTTTAGGATTCTTCTTGCCTCGCCAACTTCATTGTCCAAACTTCTATCGGCGCCGATGGCATCAAATTCGTCAAAAAAATACACTCCTGTTGAAGTTGAAATATTATCGAAAATCTGACGCAATTTGGTACTTGTTTCGCCCATGAACTTGGTAACGACTTTGTCCATCTGAATTGTATAAAGGGGTAAATCTAGCTCTGCTGCAATCACAGATGCCGTAAATGTTTTTCCTGTTCCCGGACGCCCTTCAATTAGAATTTTACGTCGATTGCTCAATCCATACTTTTGTAGCTTGTTTCGATTTCGGTACTCTATGAGCAATCGTTCTATCCGTTCTTGGATTTCCGAGGAAACAACCAAATCCGAAAGTCGCTCAGAAGGATAGGTGACGAGGAACATTCCATTCCCATTGTTATTCAATCGGATTAGGTTCTTTTTTCCTTTACCAATTTTTTCTGCATACTGCTTAAGCTCACGAGCAAAAGTATCATGCCCATGCCTAGCTTCATTAGCTGCAATTTGAAGGGTGATTGTTTTAAACCTCTCATCATCCTGTTCAATATGTGCCTTAATTAGACTTTTAACCTGATCAGCCGTTGCCAAGAGATCACCGTCCTTCCACTAGAATATAGTTACTCATTGTTATTTTACTCAATATAAGTATGTCTGTCAATCCCGGATTACTGTCTCTTGGAGCTTGTTTTGTTCTTAATCTATATTTAAAATGAAATAAAAGCGCAGATTTCATTCAAAACAGAAGCTACGCTTTTACGGTACATCGTATTTTATTGTAAATTGGGATGTGATACATCTGAACCCCATATGAGTTACATCTCAAGGGCCTGTAGCTCACTTGTCCGCCAACCATATTACGCTCCAAACAGCTTCATCCTGAAAATCAGCGGCTTGGTGGTCGTACTTACAGTCAGGAAAGTCCATTGGGCTGGCAGGACATTTTATATGGACGAATATACGTTGATTTTTCTTTTCTCACGGTGCATAAGGTGTGCACAAAAGCGAGACTGTTGGGAGAGCGTTCGGTTCGCATCCGAGAGGTCAAGGGTTCGAATCCCTCTAGGTCCATAAAAAACAAAACGTCCTGCCGTATCTCGGCAGGGCGTTTTTCGCTAGTTTTTCGTTTCAACGCACTGTCTTAGAACATCGCAGAACGCCATATCATCATCTACGGCGGCGATTGCGGCGTTGATCAAAGTTTCCCGGTCAGTGTTGCCCCAGTTAATATGCAGACCATATTCCAACGCCATGCAGCGAATCAATTCACGGGTGCTACGGCCATTTCCCTCACGGAATGGATGGATGATGTTCAGTTCGGCCATCGTCTGCGACAGATTTTGAATCTGCTTTTCTTTATCCTGTTCGGCAAGCAGCTTCTTGGAGTGAATGGTTTTGAACACCCGCTTCTAATTCTCGGTCAATCAGGTCTGGCGGGTAGAACATCGTGTCGCCCTTGCTGATTTGCTCCTTGCGGATGTGCCCTGCAAACGGGTACACATCTTCAAAAAGGAAGCGGTGAATCCGAAATAGGTGAGTTTTGGTAAAACGTCCCTTGATTGGCTCCTGTAACAGAGCCATCTGTTTTACAGCCGTAAATTCTTCTTCGGCCTGTTTGAGTTCGGCTTTATCATGAATGTTCAACTTGTTGATCAGAACATCCGTATCCGGGTAGCAGTACATGGACTGCACGGTGGTGTAGACATCATACTTTGAGAACATAATCAGCCCTTCTTCGCGTACTTTGCGCGCAGTTCATTCACGACCTGCTGATAGCTGGCCTGACCGCTGCCAATACGGTCAAGGTTGCTGCGTGTATCTTTGCTGATGGTCATGCCCTCAATGGCAAAGGTTCCATACACATTGCGGAGGTTGCGCTTGTGCTGGGCAGGGGTAGTATACTTGACACTCATGGTTGAGTCTCCTTTTAATCCACATGATACTATATAAAGTTTATCGTGTATGCGTACTCTTGTCAATCTATAAACTTGATGCCAAATATAAAAAGTGCATGCATTCTCCTTGAGGTCGAGTTCACTCTTTGCACGTGATACTTCTTTCTGCGCTACTTCCATGTCCTTGCGAAGCATATCCTGAAGCAGCTTGCTTTT
>ULYD01047503.1_pt1 | contig 46822 bp, 40 predicted proteins | sample 1961831 | NCBI WGS metagenome assembly ULYD01 (sample SAMEA4835854, study PRJEB28245) | human gut metagenome | biome: gut microbiome; material: fecal sample | place: Denmark | collected 2008 | reverse complement strand
GTTGCAAAGTTACGACAAATTATTTATTACAAACAAACTTGCCCGAACTTTTTTACCTTATTTATATCTTACTTATACAACAAAAAGGATGTCGACAAGTATTTGCCGACACCCTCTTTTTCGTCTTTCTTTGCTATTATTACAATCTTCTTACCTATCTGCCTACTTTTGTCACTCTTGAGTTAAATCCACAGCGTAGCTTGCACGCTTACCTGACGGGAACATACCGGTGATGAACAATACCTGATCAGGAGATTGAGTAGCCGCTTTCAGCACTTTCTCCAAATCTTCCACCGACTTCATCTGCACGTTGTTCGCTTTCAGGATAATGAAGCCCTTACGGATACCGGCATCGGCCATCTTACCGTTGGATACTCCGGTTACTTCCAAGCCATAACCCAGATTAAGCTGTCGCTTCAGTTCGGAAGATACAGGCTTGAAGGCTGCACCCAGAAGTTCCATTCCGGCGTCTTTCACAACTTTCGTATTGCCCTGAGAGTTTTTCAGAGTCAACTCAAATTCTTTCTCTTTCTTATCACGGATTACTTTTACCTTCACCTTGTCGCCCGGACGATGCTTGGCCAAAGCTTCCTGCAAATCAGTGAATTTATGCACTTTCTTACCGTCGATACCGATGATAACGTCATCCGACTTCAATACGCCGGCGGCAGAACCACCCTCTACGACTTCGGCGATCAGGACACCTTCTTTCACACCGAGTTCATCGGCTTTCTTCTTCATCTCCTCAGCCAGTCTTTCGTCCATTTGCAGGTCTGTACCCAGCGTAGTACCGGTAATGCCCAGCAAAGCGCGTTGCACCGTACCGAACTGTTTTAAGTCCGCTACAACTTTCGTCATGATACTGGTAGGGATTGCAAAACCGTAACCGGAGTATGCACCTGTCGGTGAATACAGCATGGCGTTGATACCGACCAGCTCGCCTCTTGCATTGACCAGCGCACCACCACTGTTACCCTGGTTGATAGCGGCATCCGTCTGGATGAAAGACTGGATATTCGCAGCCTGTCCGTTGGATGCGGTAGCGCCGATGGCACGAGCCTTTGCGCTGACGATACCGGCCGTAACGGTAGAGTTCAGGTTGAACGGATTGCCTACCGCCAACACCCATTCGCCGACTTTCAGCTCGTCGGAATTGCCTACCGGCACCGTGGGGAAATCATCTCCCTCAATCTTAATCAACGCAAGGTCTGTGCTGGGGTCGGTGCCGATGATGCGGCCTTTCAGCTCACGGTCGTCATTCAGTTTTACGGTAATTTCATCAGCGCCTTCAACCACGTGATTGTTGGTTACGATGTAACCGTCCTTAGAAATAATCACACCGGAACCGAAACCTACGCGCGGCTGGGTTTGTATCTGACGCTGCTGTCCGCGGCCGTCACCGAAGAAAAAGTCAAAAATATCCGGCATACCCTGCACCGTTTGAGTTTTACTCAATTGCTTGGCGCGTATATGTACTACGGCGTGAACCGAATTCTCCGCCGCTTGTGTCAAATCAACAGGCTGCGCATCCGTTGCGTTGTAAGCGGCCAACCGCAGGTTATTAGGGTTCTGTTGGAACAACTCGCCAAATGTAGCAGGCTTTTCCTTATTCAGCATCTTATAGGTGGTAACACCAGCTACTCCTGAACTAAGAATTACAATGGCTGCTACTCCAAGGATGTTTTTTGTTGTCTGTTTCATATTACTTTCTATTCTCTTTAATTGTTAATATTCAAATCTCATTTAACATTCTGACGTTAAAATAACGACAAAAATCGTTCAGTTATTCCGCTTGTCACTCTTTTTTGTTCTCTTTTAACAGTGAATATTTAGGGCTTAACAGCGGTTAACGGCAACGACTGCCAAATTAGCATTTGTGTACGATTACTGTCTGTTAAAAGACTGACAGATAGACGAAATAAAAACGCACCGTCCGTTTGCCTGTAACAGATGATGCGTTGAGGGCAAACAGACCGTGCGTTTACCTCAAACGTACGGTCTGTTTTAAAGTTGTATGTTATATCCTAATAATTAAGGTAATCAATGTCCATATGGTAGCTCCACTGCGGAAAATAAAGGTTTCCGCCTTCCCACTCTACCTCACCGCGCTGGAAGTCCACCGTTTCGCTACGCGGATATTTCTTTTCGGGTACCAACGGCATACCGTAATCGGTATTCACAATCATACGCCAGGAATCGATGCCGCCCATGAAGAAATACTCTTCATCGGCATTGCGGGCGAAAGTCGGTATTCCGAACGATTGGTCGACAGGCACCCACCCTACACCTTCAAAATACACCTCCGCCCAATCGTGCAGGTTCCAAGCACGGGGATGCATCATGAAACCGCTCTGGAAATGCGCGGGAATACCGCTGATGCGGCATAAAGTAATGAATAAAAGGCTGACCTGACCGCAGTCGCCGTGACGGTTGTCCAATACATATTCCGGGATATTCTCAATCGTGGAATATTCGCGAGCGGACGCCCAGGGGAAGTTATCGTTGACCCAGCGGAAAATACGCTTCGCCTTTAAATAAGGATTGTTTTCGCCTACTGTCAATTTGGCAGCCAGCTCACGCAGACGCGGAGAGAAAATGATATGCTTCTCCCGCTCGGCGGTATATTCCTTATAAAGAGCGGTAGCCGTATCATAGGGCTGGACATCTTCCGCACGCAGATTATGCCATTCTCCGCAAGACGTATATTCAAACGTCTCGGAGAATACGGTAGGCTCACCTTTCACCGCGCGCTTCTCCATATAGAGCGTACTGTGCCGGCAGTCTTGCGGAGAAAAGACATACTCCGGCTCGCTGGCAGAAATAAATTTCACGTCCGTCTGCCGGGACTGGTCTTTACGGGGATAAGGCAGCCAGCAGCGAATCATCTTTCCCGCAGGAACAGCATTGGTGTCTACCGTCAGCGTATAAGTGACGCGCATCCGTTTAGGAGCGACTATCGCTTTCTTGTCCTTCTTCACGGCGGCAATGATTTCCGGAAGGTTCTCCTTGTTCACCTGTTCGCTCCCGCTCAATGCAGTGCCTTCTTTGGCTGTTTTTATATCATAACAGGCCGAATCCACACGAAACAGATTAGGCCCGGCATTACGGAAATAGCGTTTTTCACCATCCAAGGTCATGCACTCCAAAGCATTGGACGCTTCCCACCGGCGCATTTGCTCATCCGTCACATCAGGAATATACTTTTCGATATAGTCTTTCACCTGGGCTTCCGTCAAACAGAAATCCGTAAGCAGGCGTTGGTGTAAATCATCGTCCCAACTATATGGTTTGCTTTCAGGCTTCGTGCCGCAAGCGGAAGCAAGAACAAACAGAAATACGGTATATACTAATTTCCTCATGGAGAGATTTATAATTTAGGATTTATCATGCATTTAAAGTTTCACGACTCCGATACCCGGCAAATCCGGCAGCGTAATCTTTCCCTTCACAACTTCCATACCCTTGAAGCGGTCGTTGGCTATCAACAAACTGCCGTCCAAATCGGCAAAGTCCACCGCCGGAGAGAATTGCGAGGCCGCGGAAATGGCGCACGAAGTTTCGGTCATACAACCCACCATGACTTTCATGCCCAAAGCACGCGCCAGCGTCACCATTTTCCATGCCTCACGCATACCTGTACACTTCATCAGTTTGATATTGATACCGGTAAAGGCGTCTTTCAGCCCTACTATATCCTTCAAACGTTGAATGGACTCGTCCGCGAATATCGGCAACGGGCTTTGTCCGGTTACCCACGCGATATCATCCAATTGTTCTTTAGGCATGGGCTGCTCTATCATCACAATGCCTTTCTCTTTCAGCCAGTGAATCATATCAAGCGCATAATATTTGTCTTTCCAGCCCTGATTGGCGTCAACGGCGATGGGAAGAGCCGTCACCGAACGGATGGTCTCAATCATCTCCTTATCGTTATCACGTCCCAGCTTCACTTTCAGAATATTGAACTGCTCGGCGCACTCTTTTGTCTTTTCACGTACCACATCGGGCGTATCGATACCGATGGTAAATGTGGTGGAAGGCGCTTTCTCCTTATCCAATCCCCAGATTTTATACCAGGGAGCCTGCAACAATTTACCCACCAAATCATGCAAAGCGATATCCACCGCGGTTTTAGCCGCCGCATCGCCGGCAGAGAGACTGTCTATATAGCTTAGAATATCTTCCAACCGGAAAGGATCGGAAAACTGTCCGATAACACCCTGCACTTTCTTCAGAAAAGCCAGCACGCTATCCATCGTACCCAATTCGTGTTGCAGATAGGGCGGCATGGACGCTTCGCCATAGCCGACGATGCCGTCATACTCTATTTCGACCTGCACATCGGGAGTAGTGGTGCGCGAATAAGTAGCCACCGTAAACACATGGCGCAACTTCAATTCATACGGAAAGAAACGCAGCTTCATTTTAGGTGTAACGCCACTCTTCTTATTGATATTGAACAAAGCGGGCATTGCACCTTCACCTGCCAATACGCTATTGATAGCCATGCCCGAGCCTAATGCGGCAAAGGCGGCGGTCTTTAAAAAGTCTCTTCTGTTTTGCATGTCATTTATAGTATTCGTTAGTTTCCGTCGTATTTAATCCCGCTTCCTTATTTATATAAGGTAACACGCGCGTAGCAAACAGCAACCGTCCGAGATTGTACTCATCAAACAATTCGTCCGCCGGGTCGAAGCTGCTGATATGCACATCACCCTGTGAATGAATAAAACGCTTGCCGCCGATATACATACCCACATGCACGACACGTTCTTTACGTTCCGGGGTTGCTTTGCGGCCGAAGAATATCAAATCACCCGGCTGCAGGTTGGAGAAATCGGATGCAATGTCTATATGCTCGCCCACATAAGCCTGCTGGGAAGCATCACGTGGAATAATGATGTCGTGCATGAAAAGTATGGTACGCATGAAACCGCTGCAATCCACACCTTTCGATGAAGTTCCCGCCCAAAGATAAGGTATTCCCATCATTGTGTGCGCCGTACGAATAATATCGGCCGCATCCTGCTTCAAGCCGGAACGCCATTTCTTCTCAGGCATGGCTATGGATTTGGAGATGTAACCCTGACGGCCGTCGGGATAGGTCACTTTGTAGAAAGCTCCTTTGCTCCCTTCCCATTTCAAACGGTTACCTGCCGCAACGTCCGAAATCGTCTGTGAGGTCTGGTCCGGTTCGGAATATACAAAACCGTAATGAGCCGTCACTACAACCTTTTCCGCACTGTTCCATGCAGCCATTTCTTCTTTTGTCACGGGATGTACACCTACGCGGTGCACCCAGGCGATATAATCGTCGGGAGTTTGAATACGTATCCAGCCGTCGCGCTGCAACACACGCACGGGCATTCCCATCAAGCCCTGCGTCATCATTTCCGATGAGAAATCCGGGGATACGCGCAGGTTTGCCACAGAGACATTGATAATGCCGTACGTTTTACCTTCCAAATCCTTCCCGTCGGGAAGCACTTTGAGACAATCCATTACGGTATATCCTTTTTTTGCCAGTTCTTTCAGCAAAACAGTCTTTGCCTCCGCCGAGGTAGTAACACCGCGCAACATCACATTTTTACCGGAGAAAGAATAATCTATTTCCAACAACGCCACACGCTTATCCGGTGCGAACTGTTTTTTCAAACTATCGGTGAGTTGCGCTACCTCTGCCGGTATATCACGGTCGCCGGATTCCGAAGCGGCTGCGCAAAGAGTTATCAAGAGAAATACTGCTAAGAATGAGGCAAACTTTTTCATGGGCTATATGCATTTGGGAGTTATTAATGTTAGCAAAGCTAACAATTTATTCCGAAAGAGATACATATTTTCAGCGTTTTTAAGAATTTACGCAAATAAAAGGCCGATAACAAACAAATCGCCAATCACTGACCGCCAATCACCAAAAAATTCCTATCTTTGCGGAACAAAGCAGTTGGTCGGTTTGTCGCTTGCGCCCTGTGCGTATGAGGAAAGTCCGGGCAACACAGAGCATCCTACTTCCTAACAGAAAGCTGTCCGCGAGGGTAGAGTAACGTAGAAGAAAATAACCGCCATGCTCTTCCTGAGTATGGTAAGGGTGAGAAGGTGGGGTAAGAGCCTACCGGCCTTGTGGTGACACAAGGGCTGTACGTCTTGGGAGTTGTAAGGTCATGTAAACCGACGCTATGAGAGCTGCTCGCTCCATGTCGGAGGGTAGACCGCTAAAGCCGGTATGGCAACATACGGCTCAGATAAATGACAGACACTTCTTGAATGAAGAAGGAAGAATGAGGAATGAAGAATTCCGAAAACGACCTCTTCCGGAACAGAAGAACAGAACCCGGCTTACAGACCGACTGCTTTTTTAAATTAAAAATTAAAAGTTGAGAATTGAGAAATACAGGCCCTTCGGCCTACTGTCATTTTTCAATTCTCAATTCTCAATTTTCACTTTAGCATGAACAAGCGTATCGCCACCCTTTGGAAGTTCCTGACATACGACATTTGGCGTATTACGGAAGATGAAGTCACCAAAACGACTTTTTCCTTATATAATATCATCAAAACCATTTATCTCTGCATCAACCGCTTCACCAAAGACAGGCTTGTGAACAAGGCGTCCGCGCTGACATACAGTACCTTGCTGGCTATCGTACCCATTTTGGCTATTGTGTTTGCCATCGCACGCGGGTTCGGTTTCGACAATCTGATGGAGAGCCAAATCGTCAAAGGTTTCGGCGGTCCGTCGGAAACGACGGAGGTTATTTTCCAATTCGTCAATTCCTATTTGTCGCAAACCAAGAGCGGCATATTCATCGGGGTGGGTTTAATCATGTTATTGTGGACGGTGCTCAACCTGATTAACAATATGGAGATTACTTTCAACCGCATCTGGCAGGTAAAGAAAGCGAGGAGCATGTACCGCAAAATCACGGACTACTTCTCCATGCTTCTGCTGATACCGATTCTGCTGGTAGTTTCCGGCGGTCTTTCCATATTCATGAGTACCATGCTGAAGAATGTGGCTGACTTCACCCTGCTCGCCCCCATCGGTAAATTCTTAGTCCGCCTCATACCTTTCGTTTTGACATGGTTCATGTTTACGGCACTGTACGTCTTCATGCCTAATACAAAAGTGAAATTCAAACACGCGCTGATTTCGGGAATTCTGGCAGGTACGGCACATCAGGCCTTTCAGTTCCTTTATATCAGCAGCCAGTTGTGGGTATCCCGCTATAATGCCATCTACGGCAGCTTTGCGGCGCTCCCCATGTTTCTGCTGTGGTTGCAAATATCCTGGACCATCTGCCTCTTCGGAGCGGAACTGACGTATGCCGGACAGAACATACGGAACTTCAGTTTCGATAAGGACGCGCGCAATATCAGCCGCCGTTACCGCGATTTTATCTCCATCCTCATCATGTCTCTTGTAGCCAAGCGTTTCGAAAAGAATGAACCGCCCTACACTGCCGAAGACATATCCGAGGAGTGCCAGATTCCCATACGCCTGACCAACCAGACCCTGTATGAGTTACAGGAAATCAATCTGCTGCACGAAGTAGTGACCGATACCAAAAGCCAGGACATCGCTTACCAGCCCTCTATGGACATCAACAAGCTAAACGTTGCTTTCCTGCTGGACAAACTGGACACCCACGGTTCCGAGGACTTCAAGATAGATAAGGATAAAGAATTCCACGGGCAGTGGGAAACACTGATGAAAGCACGGGAAGAGTACTACAAAAGCGCAAGTAAAGTGTTGCTGAAAGACTTATAGCGATGCCATTAATAATGGTTGTACGAAACAACCTTATCTTTGGATTTTCTTGATTTCTTCCGTTTATCTTTCGCCGGATAACCTATCGTTATGTCAAGCAACAGACGCTTATTGGCGGGAATGCCCGTAAGCTTCTTAATCTCCTTTTCATCGAACCAGCCCAAGATACACGAACCCAGCCCCTCGCTCTCGGCAGCCAGCGTGATATGGGCTGTAGCAATACCGATATCTATCAGGGGGAAATACTTGTCCTTAATCTTAGCGCCCAAGAAAGAAGTGATATTCATCGATTCTTCCACAACCAGAATATGTATCGGAGCGTCTTTGGCAAACTTATTCATCCCCAACCCGGCAGTAGCCTTACCCACTTTTACCGACAGCTCCGGGTCTGTGATTACCACAAAACGCCACGGCTGGGCATTGCAAGCCGAAGGCGACAGCCGGGCCGCTTCCAAAATACGTTCCAACTTCTCCGGCTCTACCGCACGGGACATATCATAAGCCCGGTCGCTTTGGCGTGAAGCGACCAATTGCAAGAAATCATTCATAATGAGTTATGAGTTATAAGCTATAAGTTATGAGTCATGAGTGGTAAATGCCTGTGCTTATAAAAAGAAAGCACCCGCGAATTATAACTTATAACTCATAACTTATAATTCTATTTATATTGTATCATTCTACTGATATACTTACCGATAATATCGAACTCGAGATTCACTACGCTACCCACCTTGAAAGTATGGAAATTGGTATGTTCGAAAGTATAAGGAATAATGGCTACCTGGAACGTGTTATCCGTAGGATTGCATACAGTCAGGCTGACGCCATTTACGGTAACGGAACCCTTATCTACGGTGATATAACCGCGCTTTGCCATTTCCTTATCAAACTCATACCGGAACGTAAAGTAATAACTGCCCTCGGCATCCTTTATATCCACGCAAGTTGCCGTCTGGTCTACGTGTCCCTGTACAATATGTCCGTCCAGGCGGCCGTTCATCATCATGCTGCGTTCTACATTCACCTCATCGCCTACACTTAACAAGCCGAGATTGGAACGGTCTAAAGTTTCCTTCATCGCCGTCACCGTATAGGTATCATCCGTCATGCTGACCACCGTAAGGCATACGCCATTATGGGATACACTCTGGTCTATTTTTAATTCATTCACGAACGAACACTTGAAAGTAAAGTGTACATTTTCTTGGTCTTTCACCATAGCCACCAGCGTGGCGCATTCTTCTACTATTCCGGAAAACATAAGCCTATACATTTTTAAGTTAGATACTATCCTTATCATGGATGCGGCAAAGATACAAAAAGGGTCTCATATAGAAATGAAAAAAAGGAAGCTTTTCACAAAGCCTCCTTTTTCAGTTTTCAATAGGTATTAGTTTTTTTTTAAGGTAAAAAGATTGTTTTCAGGATAACGTTGCAAATATAGCCGCTTTTCAGGATACCAACCAAATTAAAAAACATGTCTTATAACATCTTTTCCTTGATTCTTTTGATTTTATTATCATTTCAAAGCACTTTTCTACATCTGCAATCGTTTTCAATGGACAAATATAGGGTTATTTTCCATTAAACACTAAAAATATCCTAAAAAGTTATCTATTTCTTATCATTCGGATAGTGTTCGTCTGTACGTCCGCTATGTTTTAACACTTTGGCGTCGATAAAGAAGACGATTTCCTCGGCGATATTCGTAATGTGGTCACCGGAACGTTCCAGTTTACGGAACACACTGACCAGATTCAGACAGGAGAGCGCACTTTCGGGGTGCTTGCTGATATAGTCGGAAAGCACGGCAGTGGCGTTCGCGTTGATTTCGTCCAGCAGATTATCTTTGGCAAACACCGCGGTCGCCATCTCCTGACTCTCTTCCTGGAGAGCTTTTTTGGCAAGTTCCAGCATAGACAACACCTGGTTTATCATCTCTTCCAAGCGCAGCCCTTTTACCAGCTCGTTGTCCAAAACAGGTTCCTTGCAGTTTATGGCAAAGCGGGCTATCCCCTCGGCAAAGTCGCCCAAACGTTCCAGGTTCGTATTGATTTTGAGCATGGCAAGTACAAAGCGCAAGTCGATGGCGACAGGATTATAGAGGGCTATAATATCTTCTATATCACTGTCTATTTTGAGTTCAAAGGCGTTGACACGACGTTCGCGCACCAATACCTGCTGTGCCAGTTCGCGGTCTAAAGTCAGTACGGCTTCTCCTGCGCGGTCAAGCTGGTTATACACTAAAGTCCACATTTCGTCTATTTCTTTTTTCAGCAAGACGAGCTCTGATTCGATAAACTTTACCATAATGTTTCTTCTATTTCAAAATTATCAATTCCATAATCATATCACTTGTTTCAACGCATGACACTGTTCGTACCAAAGGGCGGTACTGTCCGTACCAACGCATGAAACTCCCCGTACCAAAGCGTGGTACCGCTCGTACCAAGGCGTGAAACTGCTTGTACCACGGCATGGTACCGCGCCTGCCAAAGCACGGAACAGTCCGTTACCCGAAGCGTCCCGTTATATAGTTCTGCGTCTCTACCTTATCGGGATTAGTGAAAATCTTTTTGGTATCGCCGAACTCCACCATCTCACCCATATAAAAGAAAGCCGTACTATCGCTTACGCGGGCAGCCTGCTGCATATTATGGGTAACGATTACAATGGTGTATTGCTTCTTCAATTCGTGTATAAGCTCCTCTACCTTAGCCGTGGAAATGGGGTCGAGGGCAGACGCCGGCTCATCCATCAACAGGACAGACGGAGATACCGCCATGGCACGGGCTATGCAAAGGCGCTGCTGCTGTCCGCCGGAAAGGGCGTAGGCAGATACCTTGAGCTTGTCTTTCACCTCATCCCATAGTGCCGCCCCTTTCAGGGTCTCCTCTACCCGCCGGCGGATAAAAGCATTGTCGGTAACGCCGTTTACACGCAATCCGTAGGCCACATTCTCAAAAATGCTTTTCGGAAAGGGATTGGGACGCTGGAATACCATACCTACATTTTTGCGAAGTTCGTCCACCTGCACACCTTTCTTATATATGTCCTGACCGTCGATAAGAATCTCACCGGTCAGGCGGGTGTCGGGTATCAAATCGTTCATACGGTTCAGCAAGCGGAGAAAAGTGGACTTACCGCAACCGGAAGGTCCGATGAAAGCCACAACCGACTTCTCCGCGATATCCATGCTGATACCTTTCAAGGCATGGAAGTCGCCATACCAGAAATTTACATCACGCGTTTCTATTTTATTCATCATGCCGTTCATGATTTTATTGATTTAGTTCATTTTGATTTTCTTCTCGAAATATTTCCGCAGAGCATTGGCCAGCAGATTTACCAGAAGGATTATCAGTATCAAGACCAAGGCCGTTCCATAGGCAATAGGCAGCTGGGCTTCCATATCCGTACCGCTGGTGGAGATGACGTACAGATGATAGGGCAACGCCATGCACTGGTCGAAAATACTGCCGGGCAGTTGCGGCAGGAAATAGGCTGCGCACGTAAAGAGAATAGGCGCCGTCTCTCCGGATACACGCCCCAGAGCAAGAATCAGGCCGGTGATGATGTTGGGCATTCCCATCGGCAGAATCACATGCCAGATTGTTTGCAGCTTGGTGGCTCCCAAAGCGCGGCTGCCCTCACGCAGGCTGTCGGGTATCGCCTTCAAAGCCTCTTCGGTAGTGCGAATCACCAAAGGCAGGCTCAACAGTCCCAAGGTAAGCGAACCCGCCAGGATGCTGTCGCCAAAGTCCATATAGTTGACAAACAATGCCATGCCGAAAAGTCCGAACACGATGGAAGGTATGCCGCTCAGGTTGTTCGTCATCATACGGATGAAACGCACAATCCAGCCCTTAGGCGCATATTCGTTCATATAGATGCCGCTCATCACCCCCACCGGGAAAGCGAACAACGCGCTACCTGTCATCAGGCAAAAAGTACCGACGATGGCAGGCAGGATACCGCCGGATGTCATGCCGTCTGTCGGGGCGCCCGTCAAGAACTCCCAGTCGATGACTCCTATACCTTTGTATATGATAAAACCGAGAATGGCAAAGAGGATGCCTACCACACTCAGACTAAGCAAACGGAACAGTCCGAACGCGATGTTTTGCGAAAGATGTTTTCTACTTATCATATCCTTTTACTTTCTTTTGCCCGAAGATACAGCTTCTACCGTGAAGTTTATCAACAAGCTGATAAAAAACAATACGACTCCCAAGAGGAACAATGCCTCGTAATGCGCGCCACCCGCCGGCGCTTCGCCCAGTTCGGCGGCAATTGTGGCGGGAATCGTGCGCAAAGGTTCCAAAATGGTATGGGGAATTACGGCAGCGTTTCCCGTCACCATCAGCACCGCCATCGTTTCGCCGACAGCACGGCCGATGCCCAGGACAACCCCGGACGTAATGCCTGATATGGAATAAGGTATCACCACCTTATATATGGTCTGCCACTGTGAAGCGCCAAGCGCCAGACTGGCTTCGCGCATGGCTCGCGGACAGTTGCGCATGGCATCCTCCGTCACCGTGATAATGGTAGGCAGCGCCATGATGGCGAGCACGATACTTCCTGCCAGTCCGCTCTCGCCGACAGGCAAATCGAACACTCTTTGCAGCAAAGGCACTATCACAATCAACCCGAAGAAACCGTAAACAACGGAAGGAATACCGCTCAGCAGTTCTATCACCGGCTTCATCAGATTCCGTATCTTATGGTCAGCCACCTCGGACATATAAACGGCCACCGCCAGTCCGAACGGCAAGGCTATGAGAATGGCGAAAAGGCTTACCCACAACGTACCCGTTATCAACGGTAAGAAGCCGAACTGGGGAGCAGGTGTAGCCGTAGGAAACCACTCGGCTCCCGCAAAGACGTCTTTCAGCGAAATGGTGTTGTCTCGCAGCAAATGAACGGAGTCGGGACGGACAATGAACTGCCTCGGCACAAAAGCCACGATGCCCGGCGTGCGTTCCACCAAGTCCGTGATGCATGCGCCTGCATTTTCGTAAGATGCTCCCAACTGTTCTTCCGTATAATACCGTGTAACATCTTCCAAACGAAAAAGCCGGATAGGGAGATTCTCCCCACCGACTTCCCGCCAATTTGTTATCTCTTCATCGAAAACATCCTTTATCTGTACCGGAGTAAGTTCACTTACCTTATTGTCCTTATTTAACGCCAAGACATACCCCTCTTCGATTACCCGGCTATGGAACAGCCCCACCGCTTCGGAAAAGAGGAATAAGACGATAAGCACAATAGTAAGACTTGTTACAAAGCCGCTACAAGCCAATATGCCCTCTATAATTTTCTCAAAAACTTTTTTCATATTGCCTACTTTTTTCTGTGCGCAAAGAAACGGGGTAGATATTAAGGCAGTGTGACTATCGTTTGAAAGAAATGTTTCAAACATATTACAAATCTGTTACAATAAACACAGACCCGCCGTATGTAACAACTTTGTAACATGCGTTGTTTTAATTTGCAGCGAAATAAAAACAGCGGGAACATACCTCCATACACTATTGTTGTTTAAGTATCGTCCCAAAAACATTAGAATATGATGAAGCATTTATTTCTGACCATCTTCGCATTGGCATTTGCCGCTACCGACATTCAGGCGCAGCGCATCAAAGGCAGCGACACCGTTCTGCCCATCGCACAGCAAACCGCCGAACGCTTTATGACATTGAATCCCAATGCCCGCGTCACCGTCACCGGAGGCGGAAGCGGGGTAGGCATTTCCGCCTTGCTGGATGAAACGACCGACATCGCAATGGCTTCCAGAGGCATCAAATTCAGCGAGAAGATGAAAGCGAAAGCAGCCGGAGAAGAACTGGAAGAAATACCGGTAGCCTATGATGCGCTGGCCGTTGTCGTACACCCGTCCAATCCCGTAAAGCAGCTCACCCGCCGACAGTTGGAAGATATCTTCCGCGGTAAAATCACCAATTGGAAGCAAGTAGGCGGAGACGACCGCAAAATAGTGGTCTACTCACGTGAGACCTCTTCCGGCACATACGAATTCTTTAAAGAAAGCGTACTGAAAAATAAGAATTACATGAGTAGCAGCCTTTCCATGCCCGCCACCGGAGCCATCATACAATCCGTCAGCCAAACGCGCGGAGCCATCGGCTATGTGGGTCTTGCCTATGTATCGCCCCGCATCAAGACCCTTGCCGTATCTTACGACGACAAGCACTTTGCTGCTCCCACCCTGGAAAACGCCATCAACAAAACTTATCCCATCGTACGCCCGCTATATTATTATTACAATAAGAAAAGTGCCGGCCTTGTAGACCCGCTGTTACAGTTCGTATTGTCACCCGCCGGCCAAGAAATCATTAAAAAGAGCGGATACATTCCTATAAACGAAGAATGAAAAATGAATAATGAATAATGCAGAATGAAAAACGAAGAATGAGGAGCGAGAAATTCTTCATTCTTCATTCTTCATTCTTCATTATTTTGCGCTATCTTTGCGCCACTATACGAATAATAATAGCATTATGGCAGAAATAAAAAGCGAAGAAACAAGCGAAAAGAAGAGCCTGAACTTCATTGAACAAATAGTAGAGAACGACTTGAAAGAAGGTAAAAACGACGGAAAAGTACAGACACGTTTTCCGCCGGAACCCAACGGTTATCTTCACATCGGACATGCCAAAGCCATTTGCCTGGATTTTGGTATTGCCGCCGCACATGGCGGTGTCTGCAACTTGCGTTTCGATGATACCAACCCCACCAAAGAAGACGTGGAGTACGTAGAGGCTATCAAGGAAGATATTCAATGGCTGGGCTACCGGTGGGGCAACGAATACTATGCTTCCGACTATTTCCAACAGCTATGGGACTTCGCCATCCGCCTCATCAAAGAGGGCAAAGCGTATATCGACGAGCAGACATCCGAACAGATCGCCGCTCAAAAAGGTACTCCTACCCAACCCGGAGTAGAAAGCCCGTACCGTAACCGCCCCATTGAAGAGACTCTCGACCTGTTCCAAAAAATGAACACCGGAGAGATTGAAGAAGGCGCCATGGTGCTCCGTGCCAAGATTGACATGGCAAGCCCCAACATGCACTTCCGCGACCCGATTATCTATCGCGTCGTGAAGCATCCGCACCACCGTACGGGTACTGCATGGAAAGCTTACCCGATGTATGACTTCGCTCACGGACAAAGCGACTACTTTGAAGGTGTAACCCACTCTCTGTGTACACTGGAGTTTGTTCCTCACCGTCCGTTGTACGACTTGTTCGTAGATTGGGTGAAAGAAGGTAAGGATTTGAACGACCACCGTCCTCACCAGTACGAATTCAACAAGCTCAACCTGAGCTATACGCTGATGAGCAAACGCAACCTGCTGACTTTGGTAAAAGAAGGTCTCGTCAACGGTTGGGACGATCCCCGTATGCCGACCATCTGCGGTTTCCGCCGTCGCGGCTATTCACCTGAGTCCATTCATAAATTCATCGATAAAATCGGTTATACCACTTATGACGCTCTCAATGAGTTCGCGTTGCTGGAAAGTGCCGTACGCGAAGATTTGAACGCCCGCGCCACCCGCATATCCGCCGTATTGAATCCGGTGAAGCTTATCATCACCAATTACCCAGAAGGACAGGTTGAGGAAATGGAAGCCGTCAATAACCCGGAACGTCCGGAAGAAGGCAGTCACAACATCGAATTCAGCCGCGAACTGTGGATAGAACGCGATGACTTTATGGAAGATGCTCCCAAAAAGTACTTCCGCATGACACCCGGACAAGAAGTTCGCTTGAAAAGCGCGTACATCGTGAAGTGTACCGGTTGCAAGAAGAACGATGCGGGAGAAATCACAGAAGTATATTGTGAATACGATCCCGACAGCAAAAGCGGTATGCCCGGAGCCAGCCGTAAGGTAAAAGGCACGATTCACTGGGTGAGTTGCGCACACTGCCTGCAAGCCGAAGTCCGCCTTTACGACCGTTTATGGAAAGTAGAGAATCCGCGCGACGAACTGGCCGCCATTCGTGAAGAAAAGAATTGCGACGCGCTGACAGCCATGAAGGAAATGATAAATCCGGACTCTCTGAATGTATTGCCATGCTGCTATATCGAAAAATACGCTGCCGGCATGAAGCCCCTCTCCTACCTGCAGTTCCAGCGTATCGGTTACTTCAACGTAGACCGTGACTCTACGCCGGAGAAAATGGTATTCAACCGCACCGTAGGCCTGAAAGATACTTGGGGTAAAATCAATAAATAATATAAGGAGTAGAAATAGTTAATGAGTAAAAAGAACCTGTTGTCCGGAAGAGACAAGGAATTGCAAGAACTTGCAGAACAATATGAAGCCGCGAAAGCTGAAAATAAGCCTATCTATCTGGACGCAGACGATTTAGCCGACCTTGCCGACTGGTATGCCATGCACGGGAAAAGCGAACAAGCTACCGAAGTCGTAGAGTACGGTTTAAGCTTACACCCCGACAGTACCCCTCTACTGGTGGAACAGGCCTATCTCTTCATGGATGCCCAGAACAGAGAACAAGCCAAACTGGTAATAGAGCGAATATCCGAGGATTACTCTTCGGAAGTGAAGGTACTTAAGGCGAATATTCTCTTGGGTGAAGGTAAAATAGATGAAGCGGAACAGCTTCTCGACACCATAGAGGACAAAGAGGAGTTAGCCAATATTGTCGATGTATCCTATATGTATATCGATATGGGTTATCCCGTTAAGGCTTTACCATGGCTGGCCGGAGGCTCTGAAAGATACGCCGAGGACGAAGCATATCTGGCCGTAACAGCCGATTGCTTCCATGCGCAAGGTTTGAATCAGAAAGCCGAAGCGTTATATAATAAGCTGATAGATAAAAATCCTTATTCGGCTCCTTACTGGTTCGGCTTGGCGCATTGCTATTTCGAACAGCAGTTGTTTGACAAAGCCATCGAAGCCTGTGATTACGCAATCGTGGCAGATGAAGAATTTGCCGAAGCCTATATCATGAAAGGTCATGCTTTCTACCAATTGGGCAATGAAGAAAGTGCATTGGAGAACTATACTTTGGCCGAGAAATATAAGGCTATCAACCCTGATTTTCTCCAAATGTTCATCGGGCTTAATGAAATATCCAAAGGGCATTGGGAAGAGGGATACCGGCATCTTGAATCTGCCATACAAAGCAAGGATACCGATTCAACGATACTGCCTTCTTTGTATGCTCACGCAGGGAATTGCCTCTATAAATTAGGGAAGAAGCGTAAAGCCGGCCAGTATTTCAAGAAATCCCATGAAATAGACCCAGAAGATGTGGACTCGTATCTGATTGAAGGACGCATGTATATGGAAGACGGTGACTTTGACAAGGCCGTAAAAAAGTGGGCTTTGGCGTTAGAGCGTGCACCGTATGCCGATACGTGGAATGAGATTGGGATATACAGCATGGAACTCGGCCAACTGAACCATGCCCGGATGGCCTTCGAACATGTCAAGGAGTTGGAGCCCGATTTTGAAAATATCAACGAAAAGCTGGCATCTCTTTATCTGCTGCTTAAAGACAAAGAGAACTTCCAGAAGTACAACCAGCTTTGCAAACGTCCGTTCCAACTGGAAGACTTGAAGAAAATAGAAGAAATGCTGGAAAGTGAAGATAAAGAGGAGTTGGCACAAGCGATGAAAAACATCCTGAATGCACTACAATAAGAATGTAAACAAACCATTAATCACAAGTATAGAATATGGAATCATCAGCAGAGCTCATTAAATGGGTATTAGAGAATTTGAATTATTGGGTGGTCACAATCTTTATGACCATTGAAAGTTCATTTATCCCGTTCCCTTCGGAAGTCATCGTACCACCGGCCGCGTGGAAAGCAATGACCGACGATAGTATGAACATCTTCCTTGTTGTTCTTTTCGCAACCATCGGCGCAGATCTCGGCGCACTCATAAATTATTATCTTGCACGTTGGCTGGGTCGCCCTATCGTCTATAAATTTGCCAACAGCCGTTTGGGGCACATGTGCCTGATTGATGAAGAGAAAGTACACCATGCCGAAGAGTATTTCAGAAAACATGGCGCTGCATCCACATTCTTCGGACGCCTCATCCCCGCGGTACGGCAGCTTATCAGTATTCCGGCCGGACTAGCAGGCATGAAGTTAGGGCCATTCCTGCTTTACACGACGCTCGGTGCCGGAATATGGAATGCGATACTGGCTCTGCTCGGTTATTTCATATACCGGTTCACGGACATTAAAACTACGAATGATGTCTATATACTGGCCACGAAGTATAGTCATGAAATCGGTTACGTCATTATAGCAGTTACGGTATTAATTGTAGGTTTCCTGATTTACAAAGGAGCGAAACAGAAAAAATAATAAATGGAAAAACGGTGGATAAAGATAGTCTTCATCCACCGTTTTTCATTATATAGCTAAGTCTAAAAGGCTTATTTCTTAACTGCCTCAATCGCTTTATCATAATCCGGCTCCTGCGTAATTTCCGGAACCAACTCTGTATAGGCAATCTTTCCATCCTTACCGACAACAATTACCGCACGAGCCAGCAAACCGCTCAACGGACCGTCTGCCATACGCACGCCATAATTTTCATCAAAGTCCGAGAAACGGAAATCGGACAAGGGAATAACATTCTCTATGCCTTCCGTTGTACAGAAACGAGCATGTGCAAAAGGCAGGTCTTTGGAAATAGCCAGTACCACCGTATCCGGCAAACCAGCAGCCAAATTATTGAATTTACGTACGGAAGTAGCACATACACCGGTATCCAAACTCGGGAAAATATTAAGAATTACATTCTTGCCATTCAGTTCTTTCAATGAGAAAGAAGACAAATCCGTCTTTACCAATTCGAAATCGGGGGCAACTGTCCCCACTTTTATAAACTCACCGATTACTTTCACCGGTTGTCCTTTAAATTTTGTTGTAGCCATAGTTTTATCAATTTATATGATATAGTAACAAACCGAATACAGAAAATGTTCAATGGAAACTTTTCAATCCGTAGATTGTTACTTTCCCAACGAACTTATAATAATCATTTTTAAATTAAGATTCACATGAAAACAATTTTTGATGAACTGAAACAGGAAGTGAAGAACTGGTGGATTTCACTTATTCTCGGAATCCTGTATGTTGTGGTAGCTTTGAGTTTAATGTTCTCCCCTCTTGACGGATATGCGGCATTAAGTATTTTATTCAGTGTTTCCATGCTGGTCAGCGGTTTACTGGAAATCTCCTTTGCGGTAAGTAACCGTCGAAGAGTGTCCAGTTGGGGCTGGTATCTGGCGGGAGGTATCATTGATATGATTTTAGGATTCTATTTGATAGCCTATCCTCTGTTAAGTATGGAAGTTATTCCGTTTATTATCGCCTTCTGGTTGATGTTCCGGGGATTTTCATCGGTAGGTTACGCCATGGACTTAAAAAGGTATGGAACAAAAGACTGGGGTTGGTACATTGCATTGGGCATCCTCGCCGTTATATGCTCGCTTATTATTCTGTGGCAGCCGGCGGTCGGAGCTATCTATGCAGTTTATATGATTTCGTTTGCATTCCTTATTATAGGATTCTTCCGTATCATGCTGTCCTTCGAGCTAAAGAATCTGCACAAACGGAGTTCTCAGAGCGCATAATTCGCCGCAGATTACACTGATTTGTACAGATGAGATATCCCTGAGCAAGCCTCAACAGTTTTAAGTCAGTCTGTAATAATCGGTATAATCCGCAGTGAATCATAACACATTCCGGTTGGAGATTTCCGGCTTATCTTTTATGATGCAGAAAACGGAACATGGTTGTTCTGGACACTCCCATTCGTCGGGCGAGTTCAGAACAGGATGTTCCGTTCGCCTGTTCTTTAAACAATTCCCTTTTATTCTCCGCAAGTATTCTCATCTTGGGCATATACCCCTTTTGGCGCCCTAACCGCTTTCCTTCCTGCTTTCTACGGGCCAATGCTTCTTTGGTACGCATCGAAATCAGATTACGTTCTATTTCAGCCATTAAGCCGAATGCAAATCCCAGAACCTTACTGTTGATATCGTTCTGAAAGACGTATCCTTCTTTAGTACTATACAATATAACTCCTTTTTTGATGCACGAATTAAGAATAGTCATAATCTCAAGTAATGTGCGGCTTAGCCGTGATATCTCCGTTACAATTAAAGAATCACCGGGACGCATCCTGTCCAGCACTCCCGATAATTTACGCTCTTTACTACTGACGCTGCCGCTAACTGTCTCTGTGTACCACTTGTCAATACTCATACCGTTTCTCTCTGCGAAACGTATAATCTCCTCTCGTTGGTTTTCCAAAAATTGTCTTTCTGTACTTACTCTTAAATAAGCTACTACTGCCATAAATTTTGTTGTTTTTTTATTGGTTTAACGTCACCAAAGAACGGCTATTCCAATAAAAATGCCAACGCTTCCATGCATATCCTTTACAAAAGGATTCCAAAAATGAAGGATAGGGTAAAAAACTCCCGGCTGTATTCGGCAACCGGGAGTTCTCTTTCAAATTCCAATAATATGTAGGATGTACTCCTTCCTCATAAACGATTTCTATCAACGTACGATACTCCAAAATGTCAAAAAGATGATTTTGAAGTATTCTTTCAGAGAACGATTATTGATATACTTCATATTATACCTGATTTTATCAGGCATAATCAATTCCACATAGGCCTTATCCGCATCATCCGCTTGCCCCAATATCGTATTTTCATCAACATATTCTATCGAGGCGTAATCTGTTATGCCCGGTCGTACAGACAGAACTTTGCGCTGTTCTTCCGTATAGAGGTCAACATATTTGCGTACTTCAGGACGCGGCCCTACCAAACTCATATCTCCTTTCAGAACATTAAATAATTGGGGCAACTCATCCAATTTATACTTCCGTATAAAATAACCGATACGGGTTATTCTCGGATCACGTCCACCTACAGTAATCAATCCCTGTTTATCGGCTCCTACACGCATCGAACGGAACTTATAAACATAGAAGTCCTTACCATAACGCCCTACACGCAATTGACGGTAAAATCCACCGCCTCTACTTTCCAAACAAATGGATATATAAAGAAGAAAAAAGACCGGAGATAATAGAAGTATGCCCAGAAAGGAGAAGAAAATATCGAAGAAACGAATCATAGACTTACAATGGTGTCACTCTACAGCTTTATCACCTGCCACCTTGCGATATGCCGCTTTTACGGTATCAATAATAAAAGCCAACTTTTCTTCATCCAATTGCGGATATATAGGCAAAGATATTTCTCCCTTAAAGTTCTCGTAAGCTTGAGGATAATCCTTTATATCATACCCCAAAGAATTGAAGAATGATAACATTGGCATCGGGATAAAGTGAACATTTACAGCCACTTCACTTTTGGCTATTTCATCAATCATCCGATCGCGCTGTTCTTCTGTAAAATCCTTGATACGTAGGGCGTAGATGTGGTAGGAACTCTCTTTATCGCCCTCTATCGAAGGGGGTACAATAGCCCAATTACAGTTTTCAAAAGCTTGGGTGTAAGTATTGAATACTCTTTTTCTCTCTTCGAGCAGTTTAGGGTATTCCCGTATCTGTGCGAGACCGATGGCAGCATTTACATCCGCCATATTAATTTTCATCCCTAAGCCAACAATGTCATAACGCCAACCACCCGCTTTAGATTTGGAGAAAGCGTCTTTAGTCTGGCAGTTCAAACTCATCATACGAAGTTCTTTGTACAACCCGGCATTGTCAAAGGGCATGGGCAGATTCAAACAAATGGCACCGCCTTCGGCTGTTGTCACGTTCTTTACTGCGTGAAGAGAGAAAATGGCAACATCCGTTTCACAACCGGTACGCTGATTCTTACTGTATTGCGCTCCCAGTGAATGGGCCGCATCATTCATTACAAGGATACGCCCCAACTTTTCTTGTACCGGACTTTCCGCTTCGAACATTTTCTGTATTTCAGATGTGTTTACTAGCTTCATGATACAATCGTAATCACACGGAAAACCTGCAATATCTACAGGGATAATAGCTTTCGTTCGCGGAGTAACGGCTCTACGAATGGCATCTACCGAAATATTGAAATCCGCACCGGAGTCCACCATAACGGGTTTAGCGCCTGCATGCAGCACTGCCAACGCCGTAGCGCTATATGTATAAGCCGGAACGATAACTTCATCCCCGGCTTTCACTCCCAGCCAACGAAGCATCATAATGGCTCCCGAAGTCCAGGAGTTTACACAAAGCACTTCTTTTGCACCGGAAAAAGACTTTATTTCTTCTTCCAACGCTTTTACTTTAGGTCCGGTGGTTATCCAACCGGAGCGTAAGGAATCAACCACTTCATTGATGACAGTGTCATCAATGTAAGGGGGAGAAAATGGTATTTTCATGATTAATATAATTTATATTGCTGAAATAATAAGGTTTGTATTGAAAACAGTATATTTTCAATACAAATCTCAAATACATATTTCAATATTTCATATTTCGTATATGTATCTATATAGGTTACCGTACCTTTCTATATATAAAATCCAATATTCTGGTTGGCATCAATTTGGCTATCGCATACATCAAGGCATAACCATCTTCTTTCAAACCAAATCCCAACATTTCATTTATCTGTCTACGAAGAGTAAATATTGATTTTGCATGTTTCCACCCTCTTCTACGTTGAAAAAAATCAGGATCTAATCTAAATTTAAAAAGATATTCTGGTAAGTTAGCAAATTTACACCCTGCTTTAAACCCTTTAGCCCACATCATTGTATCTTCTCCGAAATAAGTATCTTCCGGATATAATCCTGCTTTTTCAAAATAAGAACGGCGGAACATTACTGTGGGGTGTATCATGCAATCGCGTACCCTGAAAAAGTCCAAACACTCCTCGTGCGTTATCGGCATTTGTTTCCTAAAGTACTCGTTACCGTCACCATTTATTTCAATAGCCCAAGTCCCCAAACAATCGACATTCGGATGAGCTTCCATATAAGCTATCTGCTTTTCAAATCGCTCAGGCATAGAGATATCGTCAGCATCCATACGAGCAACATATTGATACCCTTTAGGCAGGACTATTCTCAGAAGATCATTAAGAGAACAAGCCAAGCCTTTATTCTGCGTTCTCTCAAAAATAAATATATTTGTTTTAGGGAGATTAGATAAATATCCCTTGACTTCATTATCTATACATCCATCTAATTGAAGAAATATATCTGTTGAAGAAAATGTTTGAGTAAACAAACTGTCCAAAGACTCTTTCACACAAGACAAATTATCCTTTCGGTATATAGAAAGAATGACTGCTATTTGGTTCATTATGTTACGCTAATGCTTTTATTTTCGTTACCAAGCTATCGACAGTATACGTATAGTTCCAGAATTGATTTACAATCCAGTCTCTTTCATCGAATTGAAGGCTTACCTCATCCCGTATAACAGTTAGTAACTCCACAAAAGTATATACTCTTTTGCCAGGAGTATACTTGTCGAAATCAAAAGCCAAATCCCTGCCTGCTGTTATATATTCTGCATAATCAAAAGGAAACAGGAGTACTTCTTTTCCGGGCATCAACAAATAATCATAATAAATGGAAGAGTAATCGGTAACGAGAACATCTGTAAACGGAAGAACCGGATAAATATCAATCTTCTTATCCAATACTAAAATATTACTATATCGACTCATTTCTTCCATTGAAAGATTGCTTTCCGGATGTAACTTCAGTAGAAATAAATCATCCCTTTGTTTTAATATCTCATTCAATAGTACAAAATCAAACCCTGCACTTACAATGAAATTCTCTCTTGTTTCACGCCATGTAGGCATATATAAATATGATTTCCTACATTTTTTTAATTTCTCTATTAAAGCCAAACTCTCTGCAGACTCATATTGGTATATAAATTGTTTCAGTTTTTCAGACTGCCATCTAAAAATATCACAACGAGGATAAATACCCTCTATACATTCCTTATCCGTTATCCTAAAACATTGTTTAAAATGCTCTGTCATGAGCGGCGAAGTAGACAAAAACAAATGGGGACGCTTGAACAAATATGGAAGATAGACTCTTGAAAAAAAGTTCTTCTCATCATATATTTTTCCGGCAGAGCCTTTAGTAGACTTAAACTCGATATTCTTTATACCAACCCCATGCCAAAGATTTATCCGCTTTACCCCACCGGATGTCCAGAAATTTACATCAATCAAATGAAAACCGTATATGTACGTACCCGCCGTAATGCTGTGAAAAACTCCTTTTATGCTCCATCTGTAATAGGCAGGAAATCCCAGTTCCCTTATTTTCCTTTCTTCGGCACGCGTAGCTGCAATCCAATAACATTTTTTCATTTTACACTCGGCAACCACATAGATAAAAAAATATTTGGGATTTCCGCTAAAGCCAACGTGACTGCCTACCAGCCACTTTTTTTTGTTTCGCGGTGTAATACAAGACAATACATATAATGGGTATCCCCAAATAATCTCAATATTCTTTTTCACTATTTCTTTGATACTTCTCCGCTTAAACATCAAAGAAATAAGAGAAAATCTTGCTTTTAAATTCATGAACGTTTTATTTTCACATCAATTACTTCACCTGTCATTGAAGAGAACAGACTATTAACTGAAACAGCAGCCACAACATTGGACTTCAGTAAACTATCATCAGGTTCCATACCAAAGTTTCTTGTTCTCATAGGTGTCTTTGTACGCTCCGGATTAATACAATTTACACGTACTCCACAATCATACCATTCCTCACTTAATGCTTGTACAAAGTTAACAATCGCAGCCTTAGCAGATGAGTACAGACTATACAACGAGCGTCCCCGGGTATAAGAGCTGGAAGTAAATAGCAATAACGCACCTTTACTGTCCTGTAAATACGGATAAGACTCCTTAGCAACAATAACAGCACCTAAATAATTAATATTAATGCTCTTATAAACATCTTCATAGGACATATTCATCAAAGGTTCTTTATCAAGTATTCCGGCAGTATTCACTACGGCATCTATCCGCCCTTCCTTTTCATACACCTCTTTCAGAGCTTTGGCCACCAATAACCTATTTGAAATGTCAACACCATTTTCCGAGCGGCTGAAAGAATATATATGCGCTCCGTGACAGTTACAAATATTAACGATGTCAAGTCCTATACCATAACTACCGCCAAAAACCACAATGACAGAGTTGGCCAATCCAGATTGTGCTTTAGGAGTTATCGTTTCGTTCTGTTGAGCTATGGACTTTAATTGAAACAGCTTATCCAAAAGGAACAAATCTTCTTTATAAGTAAGCTTCATATTAAACTGCTCACCCTTTACTACATAGACAGGTTCATCCGGCAAATATCTACAAACCACACCGCAATCATCCGTTGTTTTAAAACCATTATCTTGTAAAGCCAACTCATACGCTTTTTTAATTGTAGATAACTTAAAAGCTTGTGGCGTTTGCCCATTGCGCAAGTTCTCACGAACAGGAATACCTGTTATATATTCCTTTTCGTTTACTTGAATTATAGTATCAGTAGTTTTAATAGCAACATCTACTGCATTATATTTTTCTAAAGCTTGTATGCAATCTGATATAATCCGATCATTCACTAAAGGACGTACGGCATCATGAAAAATGAGATTAAACTCTTCAATACCATCATAAGCATTAATAGCTGCTAAACTAGAGTGATACCGTTCTTTACCACCTTGAAGTATTTTTTTTAATTTAGTATAACTATTCTTAATCACAATAGTTTCCACATCATTCAAAAAATTAGGATTAGAAACAACTGCAATCTCATCAATTTGTGGATGATTTTGAAACACATCTAATGTGTGTTCTATAACTTTTTTTCCTGCAACTTTTAAGAATTGTTTGGGTATGGTATCTCCTAAACGCTGACCTGTTCCTCCAGCCAGTATAATAGCTATATTTTTCATTACTTATTTAAGAAATTAACTGCCTCGCAGCTTCTATTTTATCAAATTTATCAGTAAAACTCTTTAAATCTTCAGATTTTAACTGCTCATATTTTCTATGCAATAGAATGTCTAAACACTCTTCATCACTATTTACTAAAAAACCAGTTTTATTATCTATTATTGTTTCTACAACACCACCTTTATTTCTTCCAATTGCAGGAGTTCCACACGCTTGAGCCTCCAAATACACCAAAGGTAAACATTCATCATAATCAGATAAAAGCCAAAAACAATCTGCAATAGAATAATATATTTTTAAAGAATTTCGTTCTACATTACCTAAAAAAGTAACATGTTCCGACAAGGATTCATCCATAACTTTTGCTTTTAGTTCAGATAAATAGGGACCATCACCAGCTATCATCCAATGAAATGTAGGATCTTTTAAACACAGCATTTTAAAAATATTAAGCATTTTAGCATATCCTTTCATTGCAACAATCCTACTTACTGAAAATAATAATTGACAATTATTTAATTTATATTTATCTCGATAAGTATTATTCACTTTATGAAATACGTCTTTATCAATACCTGTATATACTACTTGTACTTTGGAAGATAAGTTTTCCAAATGAGCTGCACTTAAAACCTTATGTTTATGAGCGTTACTTACTGCCACTATTTTTCTTGAATTACAAAGAGTTTTTTTATGATACTTTTTTAAACGAAAAATATAATTATTAAATATATTACTTAATAATCTATGATTCTTATAAAACCATTCAACTTCTAACCCTTGTATTATAGTAATACATTTATCAAACTCTTTCTTTCTAAAAATCCGACCAACAACTCCTGGAGTATTCGACTGATTTAATATAATATAGTCGTACTCATTATAATTAATCCTCTTCAAAAACAAATAGTAATTCAACATCCAAAATTTCTTACCAAACAAATTGGGAAATTCTATTATCTCAATTTGTTTATACCTTTCTCTATCTCTACATCTGCAACAAACAACAGATACTTGATAACCTAACAATGCCAAATTAACAGCATAATCATATGCAACAACTTCTGTTCCTCCTATATCAGGTGGAAAACCATAAGATATAATTAAAACTTTATTCCCCAACATTACCCAAATATAGATTATTGATAATACTTAAGTTCGCCAGTACTATTTATATTTTCTTGCATCCAATACAAATCATATTCGTGAAATAAAAGTAGTGGGAGCGGCTTATATAACATTTGAGAAATATCACTATAGGCAAACTTGACTCTTTCTCTATAAATATTACTAAAAAATGTAATGGAAAAACAAGCTAATAATACATATAATAATTTATATTTCTGACTCATTTTTATAACATCCATCATACACATAAGAAATATAGGAATTATAGCAATAGAACTTCGTTCAAATATTACAGCAAAAGGTGAAACTATACATAATAACAAAATCAATAAATTTATTAATTTATATTCAGCTAACTTATTATATAAAATCAGAATAAGAGCCAATGGATAAATAGAATAGAACATTAAATAAAAAGCCAATTTATTCAGAAAGGATCCATACTCTAAAAATTCTCCATTCCAAGTGCCCAAAAGATAACCCATCATATAATCACGTAAATCTTCCGTAATAAAAGGGATTGATATTATAACTACACCCAATATGTATTTACCCAATATTAATATTATAATTGATATTATAATTATGGGAATCCTCTTTATACGAACAAATTTATATAGAAAGAGAACTATGACAATTGGAGTTACTGAAAAATGTGTAATACATGCCAGAAATAAAAAAAGAAAAGAGGTGTTCCTATGCTTAAAGTGATATAGATAAAAACCATATGCTAATAAAGTAACAGCAAATCCATACCTCATTCCATTACAAACATAGAAGAAAGGAATATGAAAAAAGAATACACTAAAACAAAGCATATAATATTTCTTATTACTCCATATCCCAATATCCTCTTTTGCAAAAAAAAGAAATATATTAAAATATAAAATATAAGAAAGTGTAGTAAATAGAAATCTAATAAATTCAAAATTAATATTACAATGAGCAAATATATAACTAATTAAATATAGAATAAAATCAAACCTTAACTCTCCCTTCAAATCATGAAAAGATAATTTTGTATAATGATAATAATCAGAATTATGTCGATATAAATCACTAATAGGGGGATAATAAATAGCACATAACCCCATATATATTGCTAATAATATAAAAGCATAACGTTTTTTATTATATATTTCTACTAAAATAAAAGGAAGACTAAATGTAGGAAATACTATAAATAATCCACAAAGGAATAAATAATTTAAATTTAAGGTATATTCTTTCATTTTACAATAACATACTGTGATGCACTACGATATTTTATCAATGGCATAATGTTTCTTTTCCCACAAGTATCTCATAAAATTATATATAGGTAAACATTTATAACAAGCAATCCACAAAAAAAATCTAGAATATAAAGTCAACATTGAACAAGACATAATATAAGGAGTAGCCTCTGGATAAAGATATATCCACTGTTTTTGCAATTTACCAGAACTAATAAATATCATATCCCGTTTTAATAAGATCTTTCTATACATAAAAAAAGTCTCATATTTTTTATATACATTTCGTTGCTGAAAATAAGATATAACATACTCAATAACAGTCATGACATCTTCAAAGGTTCTTTTATTCATATTTTTAGTATATGAATTCTCATTATAACGTACATAATGTACATAAGCTTTGGGTATGGCTGTAATTTTCTTTGCACATAGACATATTCTTGTTGCAGAATAATAGTCTTCACCAACATTTAACCCCTCTACCCATCTTATATTATTACTGCTAAAAAGTGAACGCTTAATCAACTTATTCCAAAGGGCAGCAATAGAATTACCTGAAATCACATTCTCCAAATAATCTTCTAGGCTTTTAAAATTTGTCTGAATTCTGTAAGAATCACTTTGTTGGTAAGTTTCATAAAAATCAGCAACAATAATATCTGCATTATCAACAACCGCTTTATTATACATTTCTTCTAGCATAGTCAACTCACAGTAGTCGTCACTATCTATAAATATAATATATTCCCCGGTAGCGGCTTGCAACCCCGTATTTCTAGCGGCAGCTAATCCTCTATTCTTTTCATGATGTAATATATGAAAAGATATAGGTCCTACATAGTTAGACAATCTTAAATTAACTATTTCTAAACTTTTATCGGTAGAACAATCATTTACAATAATACACTCCACTTCTTCTACCAATGTTTGATTAATTATTGAATTCAAACAGCGGAGTACATAACTACCCACATTATACAGAGGAACAACTACTGAAATCTTCATTTTTACTATTTATTACTATGTATATTAAATAAATTCTTCATCTGAACTAGCACACTAAATCTCATCAAATTAGACACTAATAAATAATAAACTATACCAATAGAAAATCCCATAATCAGTTTTAAAAGTGGAAAATGAAATAGCAAAGTGGATATATATACAACTCCTCCCATTGACATATTTAAAAATATAATAGGTAATAACGCCTTAAATTGACAAATAAAAGAGCATTCTGTTACTTTATACACATAAAAAGCTGTAACTACAAAATCAGCAAGAGCATATATAATTAGACCAATACATATTACATTTAAGCCCAAAGGGAAAGTAATAAACATTATTAGAACTCCTATGGTCTTTTTCAAGACCTCTGCTTTCAAAAAATAATCAGATCGTCCTTTAGCTTTTAATACAATATTATTAATTACCATAACAGGTTCCCACATATATGCTATGCACAATATTTGTAACATTAATACTATAGGAAGCCATTTTTCTGTTAATACAATTAAGACTATCGGTTTCGCCAACACACACAAGCATATCATTACAGGAAAGACAATAAATGCAGATATCTTTATTGATTCAATAAATAATTTAGAAAATCGTTTATCATCATCTTGAATATCACATAAAATAGGGAAAATCGCCCGTATCAAAATATTTCCTAAATTACTAGACGGAAAATAAGCTAAAGTATATGCACGATTGTAATACCCGAGTTCTGCTGATGAAAAATTCTTACCTATAATCAAATTATATAAATTTGTATATATTGTATGAAGCAATCCTGAAAACAGCAATTTAGAACCAAAAGAAAATAATGTTCTAAAAGAAGCTATTGAAAAACAAAATAAAGGAATCCATTTAGTAAACAACCATAAAAACACTGTATTCAATAAAGCATTCAATAATGTCTGAGCAATTATAGCCCAAACCCCATAACCCATATAGGCTAAAAAAATTCCAGCACTTCCACTTACGATTACACTAATCAAAGAAATAATAGCTTGAATACGAAAATTCAGAATAATAGTAAGTTTTGTTCGCTGAATTACAGATAAAGAATTAATAACTAAACTCAAAGATATAACTTTAGTAATGATATCTAATTGAGGTTCATCATAAAAATCAGCAATATAGGGAGCACTGATATATAATATCCAATAAACAACCAGCCCAACTACAATATTAAAATAAAAAACAGTAGAAAAATCAATTTCTGTTCTATCTTTTTTCTGTATTAATGCATTAGAGAAACCACTATCAATAAAAGTTTGCGCTATTGCTAAAAATATACCAAGCATAGCAACTAATCCATAATCAAAGGGAGAAATAAGACGAGCAACAATAATAGTTAACAGAAACTGTATACCTTGAACAGAAAAACGTTCTATTGCACTCCATACTACGCTTGTAATCGTTTTAACTTTTAGAGATTCAGACATAAAAATATAAACTTACCATCACCATAGTAAGCACATCTTAACTTTTAATAAAATCTAATGAAAATTATTTTTCCTATATAACAAGATTAGCCTTATTATTTATATCCACAAAAGCGCTTTACATTATATTAACTCATTGATAATAACCAAGTTAACTTTAACACAATGTTAAAGTTAACTTCCTTATGTATAAAAGATTAATATCATAAAACCTCAAAGTTAATTTCCCATTAAGAAGCTTCTTATAAGAAACTTTCTATTTTGACATTGTAAATTATAGTCCTATTCTATATAATTTACGTACAGTTATATTTGCTCACCCGCGCCGTACATAGCTCACCGGTACACTAACCAATGCACATCCCAACTCCTGCAATCTTACAGCTATGTAATATTTACTTTCATATTTCACCATTTCGCCTCGTACCCCCTGCATACTTCCTTTTGCCACAGTAACCATAGTTCCCGGAGCAATCGGCTCATTAACCATTAAAATAGAAGTATCGGAGAGGTCGACCATGAAGCGGAAGTCCGCCATTTGTTGGTCGGGAATGACAAGAGGGGCATTAGTGCCACGTTTACTAAAGAAATGATGAACGTTGGGGGCTTGTTCTACTACAGAGAGTTCGGAACGGGAAAGGCAGACAAACACCATACCTGTAATTACCGGCTTTGTCACTTTCACACGCTTTCCGGCATATTCCCGAAATACATCCTGCACAGGCAAATAGACTTCTACTCTTTGCTCACGTAGCCACGTTTCTACCTTAAATTCGGTATTGTGACGAACATAAACAGCATGCCAATGCTTATGATCCGACGTAGTTAACAAATGCTAATAATAAATTATTAATAGTTTAGTAATAAGCGTTTTATGATTTCATTATAGCAGAGTTTCTTTTACGGCTCCGCCGAATGTAGCATCCACTACATTTCTCATCTCAAGAATAGAAATTTCGTCCACGATTAGCTCGTTTTGCAAGGGCAAAGATAAACACTCCGTATGGAACTACAAAATATTTAATAGATAAAAAGTTTTGCATTAACATAATCTTCTTTCACATACATCGAACATTTTTCCTCTTTTTCGTTTATCTTTGTACACCCTTTCCAATATAAACGGGAAAGAGATTCTTCAATAAGTCGCAGAATGACAGAAAGAAGAAAGCAATTAATTTATTAATTAAAAACACTAACTAAAAATCAGAAAATTATGGCAATGCATACATGGTTTGAGTGCAAAATCCGTTACGAGAAAACAATGGAAAACGGAATGAACAAGAAAGTTACCGAACCTTATCTGGTAGACGCACTCAGCTTTACGGAAGCGGAAGCGCGCATCATTGAAGAGATGACGCCGTTTATTTCCGGTGAGTTTACCGTATCGGATATTAAACGGGCGAATTACAGTGAACTCTTTCCTTGCGAAGAAGATGCTGCCGACCGTTGGTTCAAATGCAAACTGGTTTTCATCACATTGGATGAAAAAAGCGGTGCGGAGAAGAAAACATCTACTCAGGTACTGGTACAAGCCGCCGACCTGCGCGACGCAGTAAAGAAACTGGATGAGGGTATGAAAGGTACAATGGCCGACTATCAAATTGCATCGGTAGCAGAAACCGCCATCATGGATGTATATCCGTACAGTGCAGAGCCGAATGATAAGCCGGAAGTGTAATTTAAGCTATGAGTTATAAGTTATGAGTTATTATTGGGTACTCATGATTTATAGCTTATAAATCATAAAACAAGAGAACTGATGATTGCAGAAAATATAAAACAAGTACTGAGCGAACTGCCTGAAGGGGTGCGACTGGTAGCTGTTTCCAAATTTCACCCTAACGAAGCCATAGAAGAAGCCTATAGTGCAGGGCAACGTGTGTTCGGAGAAAGTAAGGTGCAAGAAATGACAGCCAAATATGAAAGCCTGCCCAAAGACATAGAATGGCATTTCATCGGACATCTGCAAACAAATAAAATCAAATATATCGTACCTTATGTAGCATTGATTCACGGAGTTGACTCCTACAAACTTCTCACCGAAATCAACAAGCAAGCAGCCAAGGCAGGACGAATGATAAACTGCCTGCTCCAACTGCACATTGCACAAGAAGAAACTAAATTTGGTTTCAGTTTCGACGAATGTCGGGAAATGCTTACGGGCGATGAGTGGAAAGAGCTTAAGAACATCCGGATATGCGGACTGATGGGCATGGCGACAAATACCGATAATGTCGAACAAATCAAAGCTGAGTTTTGTTCATTAAATAGCTTCTTCCAAGAAGTTAAGGCCACATGGTTTTCCAATGCAGAGTGGTTTCGGGAGTTGTCTATGGGGATGTCACACGATTATCACGAGGCAATTGCCGCCGGTAGCACTTTGGTACGTGTAGGAAGTAAAATATTTGGAGAAAGAATATATTAATCACTAATAACTATTATCATGGCAACATTAGAAACTACTTTTGCAGGGTTAAAACTTAGAAACCCGATCATTATCAGCAGTTCCGGACTTACCGACAGCGCTGCTAAGAACCAGAAGCTTTATGAAGCCGGGGCAGGAGCTATTGTACTCAAGTCACTTTTCGAGGAGCAAATCATGATGGAAGCCGACTGGCTTGGAGATCCCAATATGTATCCGGAAGGAAGCGATTATCTGGTGGGGTATATACGCGAACACAAATTGGGTGAATATTTGAATTTAATCAAAGAGAGCAAGAAAGTCTGCGATATTCCTATCATTGCCAGTATCAACTGTTACCAGGATGCAGACTGGATTGAGTTTGCCAAGAAAATAGAAGAAGCCGGAGCAGATGCTTTGGAAATTAATATTCTTGCTTTGCAAACTGATATGCAATATGCTTACGGTTCCTTTGAACAGCGCCATATCGATATCTTGAGCCACATCAAGAAAACGGTCGATATTCCTGTCATCATGAAATTGGGAGACAATCTTACCAACCCTATTGCTCTCATCGACCAGCTTTATGCTAACGGTGCGGCGGCGGTAGTCATGTTCAACCGCTTCTACCAGCCGGATATCGATATTGAAAAAATGGCTCAAAGCGCCGGAAGCGTATTCAGCACAGATGCCGATTTATCTAAATCTTTACGTTGGATAGGTATCGCTTCTGCAGCAGTCGGTAAACTGGACTATGCGGCATCCGGTGGCATACACGCTCCTGAAGGAGTAGTAAAAGCTATTCTGGCAGGCGCTTCGGCGGTAGAGATATGCAGTGTGCTGTATCAGAATTCCTATGCCATCATTGACGAATATGTTCGTTTCCTGAATTTATGGATGGACCGTAAAGGAATGGAGAATATCAACCAGTTCAAAGGCATGCTGAATGTAAGCGACTTGAATGGCGTAAATACATTCGAACGTACCCAATTCCTGAAATATTTCTCCTCACGCAAGTAAGTGTGATACATACTAAAACGGATGATGCGTTTATGATAAACGCATCATCCGTTCTTTTATATCATAATCATTGTCTGTTTCAGACTTCACCGGCTCCTACTCTTTCTTATCCAGAACCTCAAAGCAGGAATTCTTGCTGACAAACTCAGGAACAATATCTTTCATGGCCGCCACAATCTTCATCTGGTCATAAGTATAGCTGACCTCAATCAATTTCTGAATACGTTCCCGCACTTCATCATAATCATACTCGCGTACAGTGGCAATCATAATCTTTTCGTGATAGGTCGGTTTTGTCAGCTCCCGGACATTAAGCAGTTCCTCATACAACTTCTCGCCATGACGTAACCCTGTAAATTCTATCTTGACATCAGTACGTCCGGAAAGACTGATCATACGCTTGGCAAGGTCTACAATCCGCACCGGTTTACCCATATCGAAGATATAAATCTCTCCCCCATGCCCCATACTACCGGCTTCGAGTACCAAACGGCAAGCTTCCGGAATGGTCATAAAGTAACGTATAATTTCCGGATGAGTCACCGTTACAGGCCCGCCACGCTGTATCTGATCGCGAAAACGGGGAATGACCGAACCGTTCGACCCCAAAACATTGCCGAAACGGGTAGTGATAAACTGCGTGAAACGTCCGCCTTCCGCCTGTAATTTCTTCGCCAGCGACTGAACGTAAATCTCACAGATACGTTTGGAACATCCCATTACATTGGTAGGATTCACCGCCTTGTCCGTAGAAATCATCACAAACTTCTCCGCGCCGTATTTCACCGCCAAATCAGCGACAGTACATGTACCGTAAACATTTACCTGAATAGATTCGGATACATTATCTTCCATCATCGGTACGTGCTTGTACGCCGCCGCATGAAAAATATACTGCGGCTTATACTGCCTGAATATCTCTTCCATGCGAGTTGCATTGGAAATATCGGCGATGATGGTTTCGGCATCAATGTCCCGCCAACGGTCCTGCAGTTCCAAACGAATATCATGCAACGGAGTTTCCGCCTGGTCTACAAGAATCAGTTTATAAGGATTGAAAGAAGCCACCTGACGCATGATTTCACTACCGATAGAACCGGCGGCACCGGTAATCATCACCCGCTTGCCTTCCAGATGGGAAGCAACCTTATGAATATCAATCTCAATCGGATTGCGCTGCAACAAGTCCTCAATCTGGATTTCTTTCAGTTGGGTGCGGTCCAGGAACTGCCCATTCCATTCACTTAGCGGCGGAGCCGTCATCAGTTTGATGTTGTGCGCCAATAAACGGTCTGCCATGTCGGAGCGCTTGAGCGCTTCCATCTTGGCGGGAGAAACGATAATGGTATGCACGTCACGGTCGTCCAGATTATCAATCAGGGCGTTGTCGTTGGGATATACCTTTACCCCCATCATCACCTTATTAATAAGTTCCGGCTCATCGGCAATGAAACCGCGCAAACGGTAATGGTTACGCAAATTAACGCGCAGCGCTTTTGCAATATTCACTCCGGCCTCTTTGGCTCCGTAAATAAACACATTGGCGCTGTGCGAACCGTCAAAGTTCAACGCTTCGAAGAATATCTTTACAACAATACGGGAACACGCCATCATGGCAAAACTGATGATATAAGACATGAACAATACCGTAGCAGGCGCTACATTAATGTCCATGCAGCTTTTTGCCAGCACACTCGTTATCAGCAACAATGCGTAGGAAACCGTCAGCGATACGAATATGCGCATTATATCTACAAACGATGAAAAGCGAAGCACGTTAGAGTACGTACGAAACACTCTAAAGAATATCACATTGACGATTACCGTCCACACAATCGTTATGTCTATGGACGAAGATTCCGAGAACAGACTCCGGAAATCATATCGCAGCGCATAAGCCAACAGACTGGATACGACAATAATAAGCACATCAATCAATAGAACAGTCCATATCGGCAATACCTTTGCTGAAAGGTACCGATGAAAAAAGTTTCGCTTCATCACGTTTGACAGTTTTTGTTTTAGGCACCGCAAAGATACACTAATTTTTATCAAAGCGAAGAAGAAAATGATAAAATGTTACATCAAGTTACTTGCTAACTCGCTCAGCTGGCTACGCTCTCCTTTCACTAAATTGATATGGGCAAACAGGTTCTGATCTCTCATGCGGTCTATCATATAGACAAGTCCGTTGGACTGGCTGTCCAGATACGGCTGGTCAATCTGTTGGATGTCACCCGTGAATACCATCTTCGTCCCCTCTCCGGCACGTGTTATGATGGTTTTGATTTCATGAGGAGTAAGGTTCTGCGCCTCGTCAATGATACAATAAGTCTCGCTCAAGCTGCGTCCACGGATAAAGGCCAGGGCTTCAATAACCAGTTGGTCGCTTTTCTGCATATCTTCCAACCTTTTCACTTCGCTCGAATTAGATGCAAACTGATGCTTGATTACATTCAAATTATCAAACAAAGGTTGCATATACGGAGCGACCTTTTCATTGGCGTCACCCGGCAGGAAACCAAGGTCTTTATTGGATAAGGCGACGATAGGACGCGCCAACAGGATTTGCTTATAATCCGTCAGCTTGCCCAAAGCGGCAGCCAGCGCCAACAGCGTCTTACCGGTTCCGGCCTTACCCGTAAGGGCTACCAACTTGATATTCGGATCGTTCAGCACTTCAAAAGCAAAACTCTGCTCGGCGTTGCGCGGTTCTATACCGTAATTCTTCGTCTTGTTTACACGGCAGACAGAATGCGTAAAAGGATTATAGCGGGCAAGCACACTGCTACGGTCGCTTTTCAGTACAAAGCATTCATTGGGATGGATGACATCCTTAAAGTCGAACTCACTGATATCCAGCCCCTCTTTGGATGAATAGATACGGTCTATCAAAGTAGGGTCGACCCCCTCGAACACTTCATTCGATTTTTCAAATATATCCACATTGATTACCTTGTCATTGATATAATCCTCGCACAGCAGTCCGATGGAGCGCGCTTTCATACGAAGGTTGACGTCTTTGGTGACAAGAATGGATTTCATTTTCGGCTTTTTCTCCGTCAGCCAGTCAACGACGGACAGTATCTGATGATCGGGAATGCGTTCAGGGAAAGAGTCGCGCACGCGGGACGAATCTACCGAGCCGGCCACTACGAACAAACGTCCCAGCCCCTCTCCCAGCGGAGCACCTTTGGTAAAGAGGTTATCGTCGGTAATCAAGTCGAGTTCCCGGACAAACTCACGGGCATTGAAATTTATCTGCTCGTTGCCTTTCTTGAATTTATCGAGTTCTTCAAGCACTACAATGGGAAGATAAATATCGTTCTCTTGAAAGTTCTTCAAACAGTTATAATCGTGAAGGATAACATTGGTATCAATCACAAAGTTTTTCTTAGCTCCCATACTCTTTAGATTTAAATTGTTTATACCTCATACCGACATATAAAATAAAGCAAGCATACGCACTTAAATAAAATTGCCTTATCTTTGCCGTTCCTAAAGATAACACTTTAATAGGGAGAAAGGATTGCTTTCCCGTTAATTTTTATAAAAGATGGACTATCAGAACACTTTAACTTACTTATATAACAGCGTACCCATGTTCCAGCAAGTGGGTGGCTCGGCATACAAAGAAGGGCTGGAAAACACACGTATACTGGACGAACATTTCGGACATCCCCACCGCTCGTTCCGCACCATCCATGTGGCGGGAACCAACGGCAAAGGTTCCTGTTCGCACACGCTGGCCGCCATATTGCAGGAAGCCGGGTATCGTGTGGGACTTTACACTTCCCCCCACTTGGTGGACTTCCGCGAACGTATCCGTATAAACGGACAGCCTATACCGGAAGAGTATGTAGTACGTTTCGTAGAAAAAGAGCGTGACTTTTTCGAGCCTCTGCACCCTTCTTTCTTCGAGCTGACCACCGCCATGGCTTTCCGTTATTTTGCCGATGAAAAAGTGGATACAGCCGTCATTGAAGTCGGGCTGGGCGGCAGGCTGGACTGCACAAACATCATTCATCCGGATTTGTGCCTTATCACCAACATAAGTTTCGACCACACCCAGTTTTTAGGCGACACGCTGGCAAAGATAGCCGGAGAAAAGGCAGGCATCATCAAGGCAGGCATCCCCGTCGTCATCGGAGAAACCACTCCCGAAACCAAACCTGTGTTCCTGCAAAAAGCGGAAGAAGAAAAAGCTCCGGTCATATTCGCGGAAGATACGATGATACAAGATTATCCCGGGATGAAAACAGAATTGCAAGGGCTCTATCAGATAAAGAACACGCGTACCATTCTCACCGCCTTACCGCTGCTTCAAGAAGCCGGCTACCGGATAGACGAACAAAGCATACGCAGCGGTTTCGCCCATGTCTGCGAACTGACGGGATTAATGGGACGCTGGCAAAAGCTGCAGGACGCCCCCACCCTGATATGCGACACCGGACACAACGTAGGCGGCATCAGCTACATTGTAGAACAATTGAAGCAGCAGACCTGCCGCCAGCTACATATTGTAATAGGTATGGTAAATGACAAGGATATCAGCGGCGTACTCGCCCTGCTTCCCAAAGACGCCGCCTACTATTTCACCAAGGCCCGCGTAAAGCGCGCCCTGCCCGAAGAAGAGCTGCGCGCGCTCGCCGCACAAGCCGGTCTGCGGGGAAGCTGCTATCCGGATGTCCCTGCCGCTGTAACCGCAGCGCAAGAAAAAAGCCACCCGGAAGACTTTATCTTCGTAGGTGGCAGCAGCTTTATTGTAGCGGACTTGTTAGCGAGCCGCGATGCACTCGATCTCCACTAAAGCGTCTTTCGGAAGCGCCTTTACGGCAACTGCCGAACGGGCGGGGAAATCTCCGTCAAAGTAAGTGGCGTACACCTTATTCATATCGGCAAACAAAGACATATCCGCCAGAAAAACGGTAGTCTTTACAATATTCGCCATGCTCAATCCTGCTTCTTCCAGAATGTGCTTCACATTCTCCAGCGATTGGCGTGCCTGAGCCTCTGCGCCCTCTGCCATCACTCCGGTAGCAGCGTCGATGGGTAACTGACCTGATACAAACACCATTCCGTTCGCTTCAATAGCTTGACTGTATGGGCCTATTGCGCCCGGAGCCTTTTGGCTGCAAATTACTTTCTTCATAATTTTCTTATTCTTTTTATCTGTTCATTATCAAGTATATCGTATCTTTCTTTACAATATTCTCAAAAAAAATCAATAAGTCCATGCAGTATTCCTAAAAGCCGTGCATTTACTATACGAATATACGAAAGAAATTTCACTCATAACCTGTTAATACCTAGACTTAACTTTTATTTTAGCATGGGGAAGTTTCCCAAACAAAGGCTCTGCTTGTGAAAGCGGAGCCTTTATCGTTAGTATATCACTTATTTGCAATGCTTTTTAATCAGTTCATCCACATTCGGGTCTCCCAATTCTTTCGCTTTGGCAAAACTTTGGCACGCTTCCTGATTTTTCTTCATCTGCAGCTGCGCGATTCCCATCAGACGATAGGCTTCCGCATATTTAGGGTCGATTTCCAAAGCGGCCTGCAGCACCTTCAGCGCTTCCTCATTACGTCCCACACGAATATTGACAACGGCAAGTTCCGCACGGTAAGTCAAATCTTTCGGACTTAATTCGATAGCCTTTTCCATATCATTCAGCGCACGCTGGAACTGCTTGGCTTTCAAGGCGGCCTGCTCACGATAGTAATAGAATACATCATTCACCTTGCCGTTTACCGTCTTGTAATACGCGTCATAGTCGAGCATCGCGGCGCGCGCCTGATTCGCATTCATACGGGCTTGGGCACGTTCCAACAGATAAGGGGCGGCTTCTTCCGTATACGGCTCGCTGAAGCGTGCCATACAACTATCCATAAGCGCCACTACTTCTTCCGCAGGCGCTTTCATCAGTTCTTTGGTCTTGGCTGCGCTGAAGAAAGTGGCCGCCGACGCCAGATTGGACTGATTCACCTTTTCATAGCAAGCCAAAGCAGCCGGATAATCTTGTTTCGCAAACAAAATATCTCCTTCGGTCTGTACGTACACCGGAAGTTCCTGAACGGCAATCGCCTTTCTTATTTCATCCGCAGCCTTGTCGTACGACCAGTCCTTGTAAGGTTTCTCCGGATTGCCCAACATATAATTGTATATCAGCTTGGCACGATTGTAATATACATCGTCCTTCTTCTGAGTTACGCTCAGGGCCTTATCCATATCGGCCACCACCTTATCCATCGAGGCGTCATCTTTTGACTGATACAACCGGTTGGTAGCACGACGCAAATAACCGTCCGCGCTATTCGGATATTCGGCGACGAAGTCATCCAGCAGTTCGGCGTACTTCTCCGGGGTAACCTGTGAAGAAGCCATGAAGAGGAACACCAACGCCTGTTCTTCCGTATCGGGCAATGCCTTCTTGATGCCGATATTCTTTAAAGTCATATCGCTGAAAGAGAACGCCGAAACATTCTGGTCTATGGCAAACTTAGCATCTACCGCATAACAGATTGTTGCGGTGTCGGCGCCGGATGATTTCTGCGCAAGGGCAAAGACCTGTCCTTCCTCGGTCATTACGGGACAACTCACCATCTTATCTTTCAGACGCAGGTTGAGCGTATAGTAATAATACTTTTCGGAGAACTTATCCGCCGCTTTCACTTGTCCGGCGGTATAAGAACGGTCTTTTTGCGTGGAATAAGGCAGGATATATACATTGGCGCCCACTGCCGGAGCCGTGGTTGCCGGGTTCAATGCAGGAACTTTCTTGGTTGATATGCCTACACGAAACTTAATGACATCGTACATATCATTTGCGCCCAAAATAGAAACTACCGGCATCTGTACGCCTTCCGAGTTCATCACTACCGCCCGTTGCGCTCCCTTGAACAGAGAGTAATCGGACAAGGCAACGCCGTCTTCCGTCACGAAGAACCCGTTTCCGGTATTCAGAATCTTGTCATTCTCACCATAAGTGACCACCGAGAATACGGCACGTTTAGCTTTCTCCACCCATTTGGGGGCTTGCGCTACACTCCACTGAGCCAGAAGGCACAGAGTGAAAAGCAGGAAAATCTTCTTTTTCATATTTAGTTGGTTCTTTGTTTCACAGCTTCATAAATCAGAATACCCGCTGCAACAGATACGTTAAGAGACTCAATCGTACCCAGCATCGGAATCTTTACCCATTCGTCGCATAATGCAAGGTTGTCGTAAGAGACGCCTTTATCCTCAGCGCCCATGATGATACACATAGGGCCGGTATAATCGGCTTTTGTGTAGTCGTAATCACCTTTTTCCGTGGCAGCCACAATATGGAAGCCGCTGTTTTTAAGGTACTGCAAGGTATCTTTCAAGTTCTGCTCGCGGCATACGGGCAAGGTATGCAACGCTCCCGCCGAAGTCTTCACCGCATCGGCATTCACCGTCACGCTGTTCTTGGCGGGGATAATAACGGCATCTACCGCCGCGCACTCGCAAGTACGGGCTATCGCTCCGAAATTACGCACATCCGTTATGCCGTCCAGCATGACAAACAACGGGTTCTTTCCCTCTTCAAACAGAAACGGCACAAGGTCTTCCGTTTTCTGGTAGGTCACGGCGGAAACAAACGCTATCACACCCTGATGGTTCTTGCGTGTAAAACGGTTGATACGTTCCACCGGCACACGTTGCACGGGAATCAAAGTTCCCTTCAAAGCGGCAAACAACTCTTTGGACAAGTCGCTCTGAATATCTTTCTTCACCAATATCTTGTCTATGTCCTTACCTGCCTGAATAGCTTCTATTACGGCGCGAACGCCGAAAATCATTTCACTTTTATCTGTCATTGTATCTTAATTGTTTTTTGTCTTACTTCAGTCTGCCGGAGCTTTACGCTACGGCTGTAAACCTCTACTTTACAAGCGCAGAATTACGCCCCCGTCAGACGATGCCCAACAACGCCTTTGCATTGTTCAGCGCAGCTTCCGTCAAGGTGGCGCCGCTCAACATATGCGCTATCTCCTCTACCCGTTCTTCGTCCGTCAGGCGGCGGATATGGCTGTTGGTTTCCGTCTCATTATCCTGCTTGTACACCTTATAATGGGCACGTCCGCGGGCGGCAATCTGCGGCAGGTGGGTAATGCTGATAACCTGGCGGTCGCTATCCCCCATTTCCTGCATAATGTCCGCCATACGGTCGGCTATCTCCCCGGAAACTCCGGTATCTATTTCATCGAATACGATAGTGGGCAGCTTCACCGCTCCGGCTATCATCGCCTTGACAGACAGCATGACACGGGCAATCTCACCGCCCGAAGCTACCGAAGATATATTCTGCAACGCCCCGTTCTTATTGGCGGAGAAAAGGAAGCCCACCGTATCCGCGCCATGCGCACCCGGCTCCTTACGCGTACCTATCTCTACCCGGAAACGAACATTAGGCATTCCTAACGGTATCAAACGGGCCGCCATTTGTTTCTCGACCTCGCGGGCTGCGGCAGTACGCAATTCGGTCAGTACCGCAGCCTGCTTTTTCACCTTATTATATAAGGCTTCGCTACGGGACTTCAGTTCTTCAATCTGTTCATCCGATGAAGTGATGTTGGAGAGTTTCGCTGCATAATCATCCGCCAGAGCCAGCAGTTCGTCCACCGTAGAGACTCGATGTTTCTGCTGGAGAGTATAAATCAGGTTCAAACGGTCGTTCACTTCTTCCAGCCGGGCGGGATTAAATTCAACCTCTTCTTCCTTTCCTGAAATCTCCTGGGAAATATCTTTCAATTCGATATAGCTGCTTTCCAGACGCTCGGCAAGTTCCCCGGCCGAAGGATATACTTTCTGCAGCCCCGACATTGTATTCAAACACTCTTTCAACGCGGAGAGCAGACCGCCTTCATCGGAGTTCATCACCTGACCGGCACGGAACAGTCCGGCTTTTATCTCTTCCGCATGGCTCAGCGTATCGGCTTCCCGCTCCAGCTCTTCCTGCTCTCCGGCAGTCAGGTGAGCGTCTTCCAACTGCTCCAACTGAAAACGGATATAGTCTTCATCAGCCTTATTCTGCCCGGCAAGGGCGATAAGGTTCTCTAAATCCCGCTGCGCCTGCTTCCATTCCCGATGAAGGGACTGATAGGCGGCCAGTTCATCCTCATCATGCGCCAATATATCCAGCACATTCAGCTGGAAACCCTCTTTGTTCAGCAATAAGTTCTGATGCTGCGAGTGCACGTCAATCAATTGCTCACCAAGCTCTTTCATCTGTACCAATGAAGCCGGCGTATCATTGATGAATGCGCGGCTCTTGCCCGAAGCATAGACCTCACGGCGCAGAATGCACTCATCTTCGTATTCCAGTTCGTTTTCCTCAAAGAAAGGCTGCATGCCGTAGCCCGCAATCTCAAAACGGGCTTCAATCACACATTTCGCGGCGCCTCGCCTGATAGACTTCACATCGGCGCGCTGCCCCAGCAACAGGCCGATAGCTCCCAGTATAATGGACTTTCCGGCGCCTGTCTCACCGGTAATCACCGAGAAACCGCTACCGAAGTCTATATCAAGTTTCTCGATAAGCGCATAATTCTGTATGTATAGAGAACGCAACATTTTATAAAATTGAGAATTGAGAGTTGATAATCGAAAATAGCATTAATGTTTCATCACTTCCACCAGATGGTCGATAATGTCCGCAGCCACCTCGGCTTTGGACTTCAACGGATAATCCTTTTTACCATTCCGGTCGATAATACTGATTTTATTGGTATCGTAACGGAATCCGGCGCCTTTGTCATTCAACGAATTGAGCACGATAAAGTCCAGATTCTTACGGTTCAGCTTATCTTCCGCATTCTGTCGTTCGTCATTGGTTTCGAGGGCAAACCCTACCAGCACTTTGCCGGGATATTGCTTCTTCATCTCTCCCAAACGGGCGGCAATATCCTGCGTAGGCTTCAAATCCAACGACATATCCCCGGTCTTTTCCCGCTTAATCTTCTTATCGGCCACCTGCTCCGGCGTATAGTCGGCTACGGCGGCGGCCATAATAACGGCATCCGCATTGTAAAACAAAGAAGTGGCCGCCTCGAACATCTGTCCGGCAGACTCGACATTGAAATGTTGATGCATAGGATAATGCGTACGGAGCTGCACAGGTCCCGAAACCAGAGTCACAGCCGCTCCTCTTGCCGCACATTCATCGGCAAGCGCAAAACCCATCTTACCCGACGAATAATTGCCGATGAAACGCACCGGGTCTATTTTTTCATACGTAGGTCCGGTAGTTATCATAATTTTCTTTCCGGCCAGGTCACCGTCTTTGGCTGCGAAGAACTCTTCCAAATGACGGATGATAACGTCCGGTTCTTCCATTCTTCCTTTGCCCACCAAATGGCTCGCCAGCTCGCCCGTGCCCGGTTCTATGATACGATTACCATACGAGCGCAGCGTCTCCAGGTTCTTTTGGGTGGACGGATGAGCATACATATCCAAATCCATCGCCGGAGCCACAAACACAGGAGCTTTCGCAGACAGATAAGTGGTTATCAGCATATTGTCGGCAACGCCATTCGCCATTTTGCCGATAGTGGAAGCCGTGGCCGGAGCTATCAGCATGGCATCCGCCCATAAACCCAAATCCACGTGACTGTTCCATGTCCCGTCACGTTGCGCAAAAAACTCACTGATGACAGGCTTTCCGGTGAGGGCGGATAAAGTAATGGGAGTTATGAATTCTTTTCCCGCAGGGGTTATAACGACCTGCACTTCCGCACCCTGTTTTATAAGTCCGCGGATGATATGGCAGGCTTTATAAGCGGCAATACTGCCTGTAATGCCGAGTACTATTTTCTTTCCTTTCAGTGGATTTGCCATGAAATCAAAATACTAATTACAAATATCACTTCTGAGTAATCTCACGCAGGCGGATTTTAGTCAGCATGGCTTTGGTATTCAGCGTAAAATCACTGTTCAGTATCCAGCTGTAATATCCCGGATCACGCTTCAGCACATCGGCTACCGACATGCCTTTGTACTTACCGAAATTAAACACTTCCACACCTTTATCATCGTAGACCATGCGTCCCGCAAAGTCCACATTCTTGTTGAAGCTGGAATAATCCGACAGGAAAGTCACATCGTTCTGCAAGTCCGGATAGCGGTCCAGTTGCGACATCAGCACCTCATAGGTAGCGCGAGTGTCCGCTTCCGCCGTATGGGCGTCTTCCAGATTCTTGCCGCAATAGAACTTATAGGCGGCGGACAGCGTGCGCTGTTCCATTTTATGGAAGATAACCTGCACATCCACAAACTTGCGGCGGCTCATGTCGATATCCACATCCGCACGCAGGAATTCTTCCGCCAGAACGGGAATATCGAAACGGTTGGAATTGAAACCGGCAAGGTCGCAGCCTTCAATATCATTGGCGATGCCGCGCGCCACTTCCTTAAACGTGGGACAGTCCGCTACATCTTCATCATAAATGCCATGAACGGCGGAAGCTTCCGCCGGAATATGCATTTCGGGATTGATACGCATGGTTTTGGTTTCCTCGTTCCCGTTGGGATATACTTTGAGATAACAGATTTCTACTATTCGGTCTGAGTTAATGTTTGTACCGGTGGTCTCCAAATCAAAAAAGACAATCGGATTTTTAAGATTCAGTTTCATGAAGTTTCGTATTTATTTATCTTTTAGGCACGGATTACACGGACTGACACGGTTTTCCTATAAACCTGAACCGTGAAATCCGCGTAATCCGTGCCTAAACAAAAAATGACAGGTTACTATCTCATTAGTCATTCAGCATCATCGGCATCAGCAGCATCAGCAGGTCTTCGTTTTCTTCCTGCTCTACCGGAACGATAACGCCGGCGCGTGAAGGATCGGCCAATTCGATAACCACTTCATCCGCTGAAATATTATTCAGGATATCTATGAGGAAAGTAGATTTGAAGCCGATGCTCATCGGATTGCCCGTATACTGGCAAGTCTGTGTTTCTTCCGCCGAAGTGGAGAAGTCGATGTCCTGCGCCGAAATCACAATCCGGTTTTCCTGCATGCGCAGCTTGATAAGGCTGCTGGCCTGTGACGAGAAGATGGACACGCGGCGCAACGCGCCTATCAGTTGCTGGCGGTCTACCGTTACCTTATACGGGTTGTTCTGCGGAATTACAGAGTTATAGTTCGGATAGCGTCCTTCAATCAGACGGCATACCATGCGATAACTTTCCAGCGTAACCACAGCGTTACGTTCATCAAACTCAATGGTTACCATGCCCTGTTCTTTGGGCAACAGGTTCTTCATCAGGTTGGCGGGTTTCTTGGGCAGGATGAAAGCGGCGCGTTCATTGCCTTTGGCGGCCAGCGTCTTGCAGCGTACCAGCTTATGGCCGTCGGAAGCCACCATGGTGATGTCTTCGGTGGTAATATCGAAATAGATACCGTTCATCACGGGACGAAGCTCGTCATCGGCGGTTGCAAATACCGCGCGGTTGATACCGCCCAGCAACACCTGCGCATCCATTTCCACACGTACGGCGTTGTCACCCAGCATGGCCGATTGCGGGAATTCGTCCGCGTTCTGTCCCATCAGGCTGTATTTACCGTTTTGATACTGTACTGTAATCTCCAAAGAATTTGTGTTGATGTCAAATGTCAGCGGTTGTTCGGGAATTTCCTTCAAAGCATCCAACAGAGTTTTGGCGGTTACGGCAAAACGTCCGTCAGTATCACTTTCGTTCACTTCGACTGTAGTAACCATCGTTGTTTCGCTGTCGGAAACGGTTACAGACAAGGTTCCGTCTTGTAGTTCAAAGAGGAAACAATCCAAAATAGGCA
>ULYD01052416.1_pt1 | contig 47326 bp, 64 predicted proteins | sample 1961831 | NCBI WGS metagenome assembly ULYD01 (sample SAMEA4835854, study PRJEB28245) | human gut metagenome | biome: gut microbiome; material: fecal sample | place: Denmark | collected 2008 | reverse complement strand
GTCAGACCGTTACCCTGTGTAGTCCCTTGTAAACTGTACTTTTTGGGAATTACAACAAAAGCCGCCCGGCGGTCATACCGGGCGGCGGAGGAAGATGCACGCTGCTGCGCGCAAAACAGAAGATTTTTACAGAATGTCGATGTACTCACCGGCCAGCGCCTTGTTCATGCTGCGCACGGCACAGAACTTGCCGCACATGCTGCAGGTGTCGCTGTGGTCGTCCTCCGGCAGGCGGGCATCGCGGATGGCCTTTGCGGTCTCCGGGTCCAGTGCGCAGGCGAACTGTGCATCCCAGTCCAGCACGCGGCGGGCATCGCCCATCTTATCGTCGATGTCCCGGGCGTGGGGGATGCCCTTGGCGATATCGGCGGCGTGGGCAGCGATCTTGGAGGCCACGATGCCCTGCTTCACATCGTCCACATTGGGCAGAGCCAGATGCTCGGCGGGGGTCACATAGCACAGGAAAGCTGCACCGCTGGCTGCAGCCACAGCGCCGCCGATGGCAGCGGTGATGTGGTCGTAACCGGGGGCGATATCGGTGACGAGGGGTCCCAGCACATAGAAGGGTGCGCCCATGCAGATGCTCTTCTGCACCTCCATGTTGGCAGCCACCTGATTCAGGGGCACATGGCCGGGGCCTTCCACCATCACCTGCACGTTGTGTGCCCATGCGCGCTTGGTCAACTCGCCCAGACGCACCAGCTCCTCGATCTGGCACACATCGGTGGCGTCAGCCAGACAGCCGGGACGGCAGGCATCGCCCAGCGAGATGGTCACATCGTGCTCGGCGCAGATCTCGCAGATCTCGTCAAAGTGCTCGTAGAAGGGGTTCTCGTTGCCGGTCATGCTCATCCATGCAAACACCAGAGAGCCGCCGCGGCTGACAATGTTCATCTTGCGCTTGTGCTTGCGGATCTGCTCGATGGTCTTGCGGGTGATGCCGCAGTGCAGGGTGACAAAGTCCACACCGTCCTCTGCATGCAGGCGCACCACATCGATGAAGTCCTGTGCGGTCAGCTCAGCCAGATCGCGCTGGTAGTGGATGACCGAATCGTACACCGGCACGGTGCCGATCATCACCGGGCACTCGTGGGTCAGCTTCTGACGGAAGGGCTGGGTGTTGCCGTGGCTGGAAAGATCCATAATGGCTTCGGCACCCATGTTGACGGCGCTCATCACCTTCTGCATCTCCACGTTGTAGTCCTTGCAGTCGCGGGAGACACCAAGGTTCACGTTGATCTTGGTGCGCAGCATGGAGCCGACACCCTCGGGGTTCAAACACTCGTGGTGCTTGTTGGCCGGAATGGCTACCTTGCCCTCGGCGACCCACTGGCGGATCTCCTCGGTGGTGCGGTATTCCTTTTTTGCCACGATCTCCATCTGCGGCGTGATGATGCCCTTGCGGGCAGCATCCATCTGAGTGGTATAAGTCTGCATACGCTCTGTTCCTCCAAATGACAGTTTATCTCTGAACAGCAGGGTGCTGGTCATACAAGGGTAGGGAAAGGCAACCGTCATTCAGAAAAAACAGAACGTTCTGGATGCCGGCACCTGCGCAAAATACGCTTTTCATGTTGGTTTTCTCCATGAATTTTGTAACGCGGCCCAAGGTGGTGTCCCCGGTTTGCCGCGGGATCGGTCAGATGATCTGCTCCGACAGGGCTTTCAACTCTTTGCACTCGGTCTCGATGTCGTCTGCTGCAAAGATGGCGCTCACAAGGGCCACGCCATCCACACCGGTGCCCTTGAGCTGCAGGATGTTCTCCTTGTGGATGCCGCCAATGGCCACCACCGGGATGTCCACGGCATCACAGATGGCCTTCAGGGTCTCGTGGGGCAGAACATCCACATCGGTCTTGGTGTGGGTGGCAAAGGCTGCGCCCACGCCAAGGCAGTCTGCGCCGTGCTTGACGGCTTCCCGTGCTTCCTCCACACTGTGGACGGAAACGCCGATCATCATTCCCTCGCCCACACGGGCGCGCACCTGCGCTGCGGCCATATCCTCCTGCCCCACGTGCACACCCTCGGCGTGGCAGCGGATGGCGATGTCCACGTTGTCGTTCACAAAGAACGGCACACCGTAGCGCTGGCACAGAGCATGGATCTCCACAGCCTCTTTCAGAAAAGCTTCGTCGTCCAGCTCTTTTTCACGCAGCTGCACACAGGTGACACCGCCCTTCAGGGCGCTCTCCACCTGTTCATAAAGGGTCTGCTTTCCCACCCATGCGCGGTCGGTGACGGCATACAGAAGCATGTTCTGCTTATCGCACTTCATAGTTTGCTCCTTCTTCCAGCTGATCCGGGGTCATATTGTAAATGGCATCGATGATATAATTGCGGTAGGTGGAGTTGCCGTCCAGCGGGGTCAGGCGCTTGTGGGCGGTCTCGCCCGCAAGGCCCATGGCGCACACTGCAGCTGCAGCGGATTCCAGCGGATGTCCGGGGTTGGCGGTAACGAACGCCGCCGTCAGGGCCGAAAGCTGGCAGCCCGTGCCGGTGATGCTGCTCATCATGGCATTGCCGTTGCGGATGCAGTAGGCGGTGTGGGCATCGGCCACGATGTCGATGGCACCGGTAATGGCAATAACGGCACCCGTCTGGGCTGCAAAGGCCTTGGCAAAGGCCACGGCAGAATCCAGATTTTCCTCAGTAACTTTATCGGCCACATCGGCATCCACGCCCTTGGTGGTTCCCGCGCCGGAGGCCAGCGTTTTGATTTCCGAGATGTTGCCGCGGATCACGGTGAACTTTACGTCCCTGAGCAGGCGGAAAGCCGTGTCGGTGCGCAGGCGGGATGCACCCGCACCCACCGGGTCCAGCACCACAGGATGGCCCAGCTGGTTTGCCTTTTTACCCGCCAGCAGCATGCTGGTGATGGTGCGGCTGTTCAGGGTGCCGATGTTGATGTTCAGACCGCCGCAGATGGTGGTGATGTCCTCCACCTCGGCGGCATCGTCGGCCATGATGGGCGAAGCACCGCAGGCCAGCACCATGTTGGCGCAGTCGTTCACGGTGACGTAGTTGGTGATGTTATGGATGAGCGGGCAGGTGCGGCGCAGGTTCTCGAATTCTGTTTTGAACATTCGGGTGCCCCTCCGTCAGGAAAGACTGTTCTGCATGGAGCGCAGTGCGCCGGAGCGCTGCAGGCTGTACACCAGCACGCCCGCAATGATGGAACCCACGGCGGTGGAAATGAGGAAGGGCACGATGTAGGCATAGAACGCGATGTCGCCGGCGCTCTTGCCCATGAGGAAGATGGCCACCGGGTAAGCGCACAGGCCGCCCAGAATGCTGGTGCCGAACACCTCGCCCACCATGGTGGCAAGGATGTTTTTGGTCTTATGGTACACAAGGCCGCACAGCAGTGCGCCGAACATGCTGCCGGGGAAGGCCATCAGGCTGCCCAGACCCAGCAGGTTGCGCAGCAGCGAGGCCACAAAGGCCACGCCCACGCCCCACCACGGGCCAAGCAGCACCGCGCAGGTCACATTGACCATGTGCTGGATGGGTGCACATTTGCTGCCGAACATGGGGAAGCTGAATACGCTGCCCACCACGCACAGAGCGCACAGCATACCGGCCAACGCCAGCTTTTTCACAGAGAGTTTTTTCATAAGACAAGGCTCCTTTCCAAACCTGCGGAAGCAGCAAAAACCATACAGCGCCTCCGCAAACAGCCCGCACCCGGTGCCAGACCCGGCGCAGGAACTATAAGAAGCGGTCGAGACTTTCTGGTCTCCTCTCACGCCGGAACACGGCTTCCCATCGCTGACGGTTACAAAGCTCAGGGCGCTCCCCCTCAGCCCGCTGCGGCACTTCCGCAGAAAAGTACAAGGCATCCTCCTTAATGGTAATAGGTACACAACAAAAAAACAGGAGACACCTTCCGCGGTGCCTCCTGCAAAAAATCATCCATTCTGACTTCCTACGGCGGCATTATCCGCATCAGGTAAAAGGGTCGAAGTTTAGGTACTTCCTCTCAGCCTGCTTCACAAGCTCCCCTGTATTTGATTGTGACTGTATTTTACACCCTTTGCGCACAAATTGCAAGAGGGGGCAAAGGCGCGCACAGCGGTGCAAAACGTTTTTCACGCAGGTTTTGGGGCGTTTCACGCAGGTTTTATTGAAAAAGAAGGTGAAATATGGTATTTTCAAGGTGGACACAGCACGGATATTGTTCTGGTCTGCACCAATGATACACGAATGGACGGTGGCCTGGGCCTTACCATTACGGGTATGCGCAATGTTACAATCACGGGAAGCAATGCAAAAGGCTCGATGCTGGTGTGGAACACCGCAGGCAGGCCCGAACCCGCAGGCGCACCCGCCTTTGCGGATGTGACCGACCCTGATATGGCCAAGGCCGCACAGTGGTGCACCGAGCAGGGCACCATGGGTGCCAAGGGCGACCGCTTTGAGCCCGAAGGCTGGACCCCGAAGTTCAAGGTGATCGAAGTGTGGAACAAGGCATTCCCCGCAGCCTGATGCCGGCAGTGTGGATGTCGTGCTCGGTTCGGACCTTTCCCGTGAAAATGGGGCTGTTGCAAAATAGCTCTCTGAAAAAATCATGAACAAAACCCGGAACCTTTTCTCGGCCAAAACGGCTCAAAAAGGGTTCCGGGTTTTTGATGTTATGCTGTTTCCGCCTTATCCGTTCCACCCTCTGGCAGAGGGGTCCAGCATTTCGGCGGCAGAGTAAATGAGGGCGTTGCAGATGGCTGCAGCCACATTGCTGCCGCCCTTGCGGCCCATGGCAGCGATGGCAGGCACGCCGTATCGCTCGCAGGCGGCAAACAGTACTTCCTTGCTTTCCACCACATTCACAAACCCCACCGGCACGCCAATGACCAGTGCAGGCCGCAGACCGGCTTCCATTTCCTCCGCAATGGTCAAAAGGGCCGTGGGCGCATTGCCAATGGCCAGAATGGCCCCCGGGTGCTCCCGGGCAGCGCGGTGCATGGCGGCAACGGCACGGGTGGTGCCCGCCTGCTTTGCGGCTTCGGCCACAGCGGGGTCTGCCATGTAGCAGATGGCTTCACCGTTCAGTTTTTTCAGGCCCGGCTTTGTGATGCCCGCCAGCGCCATATTGGTGTCGGTAACGATGAAAGCACCCGCGTGCAGGGCCTTGACTGCGGCTTCCACCGCACCGGGTGTAAAGCGCAGATTTTTGGCATAGTCGAAATCCGCGGTGGTGTGGATGACCCGCTTGACCACCGCAGCCGTCTCCGGCGGCGGGGTCAGGCCCAGCTCGTCCAGTTCCCTTGTGATAATGGAGATGCTCGTCCGTTCAATGTCGGCGGGCAGATGATGCTGCGGTGTCATGTGTTGTCTCCTTTTTGCATTCCCATGGCGGCATAGATGGCGGGCATATCCAGTGCCGCGCGCACACCATCGGCAAGCAGATCAAACTGCTGCTGACGGTACTGCTCCATGGGGATAAGCTCGGCCCCGGCCGGATCGATGCCCTTCCGTTTGCACAAAAATGCGGTCAGTTTTTCGGTCAATTCGCCGGTGTCGAACAGGCCGTGCAGGTAGGTACCGAATACACCGTCCTGCACACAGCCCTCCGGCGTGCCGTCTGCAAGGATGCAGAACGCACTGCCCCGCACCTCGGTGCGGCCTGCGTGGATCTCGTAGCCCGTCAGCTTTGCGCCTGCAAAGGGTTCTGTGGTCACACAGGCTGCGGTCTGGGTCAGGTGCTTTTCGGTGCCGAACACCGTCGTGGTGGGCAGCAGGCCAAGGCCCCGCAGGGTGCAGGGGGTGCCGCTCTCCTCCCCTGCCGGGTCGCAGAGCTGTTCGCCCAGCATCTGATAGCCGCCGCACACGCCCAGCACCGGCGTACCGGCTGCCGAAAGCCTGAGCACCGCCGCTTCCAGTCCGCTTTCCCGCAGCCAGCGCAGGTCGTCCATGGTGTTCTTGGTGCCGGGCAGGACGACGAGATCCGGTGCACCCAGCTGGCGGGTGCGCTGCACATACCGCACGCCCAGCAGCGGGTGCTGTTCCAGCGGGATAAAGTCGGTGAAGTTGGACACATGCGGCAGGCGCAGGATGGCGATATCCAGCGGCTTGACGGCGCTTTTTGCTTCCAAACGATCCGAGAGAGAATCCTCGTCCTCGATCTCCACCCGCAGGTACGGCACTACGCCCAGCACGGGCAACTGCGTTTTTTCTTCCAACATGGCAAGGCCGGGCCGCAGGATCTCCACATCGCCCCGGAACTTGTTGATGATGAGGCCCCTGATGCGGGCACGCTCGTCGGCTTCCAGCAGCTCCACAGTGCCGTACAGCTGCGCGAATACGCCGCCCCGGTCGATATCGCCCGCCAGCAGCACCGGCGCATCCACCAGCTTTGCAAGGCCCATGTTCACGATATCGTCGGCTTTCAGGTTGATCTCTGCCGGGCTGCCCGCGCCTTCGATCACGATAATGTCGTTCTCGGCGGCAAGGCTGTTGTAGGCTTCCAGAATGTCCGGGATAAGGCTGCGCTTCATTTTAAAGTAGGCGGCGGCGGACATCTGTCCCCGGGCTCTACCATTCACAATGACCTGACTGCCCACATCGCTGCTGGGCTTGAGCAGGATGGGGTTCATGCGCACATCCGGCTCCACGCCTGCAGCCTGTGCCTGCACCACCTGAGCACGGCCCATCTCTGCACCGTTGCGGGTGACGAAGCTGTTCAGGGCCATGTTCTGGCTTTTGAAAGGGGCCACGCGGTAGCCATCCTGCGCAAAGATGCGGCACAGCGCCGCGCACAGCAGGCTTTTGCCCGCACCGCTCATGGTGCCCTGCACCATAATGCATTTTGCCTTGCTCATTGTGCCACCTCCGGCAGGGTTTCGGCCAGCAGTGCAAGCAGCTGCCGGTTCTCGTTTTCTGTGCGCACGGCGGTGCGGTACCAGCTGGCATCAAGGCCCGGATAATTGCCGCAGCTGCGCAGTACCGCACCCTTGCGGCGCAGTGCTTCGCCCAGCGCTTCCGGCGCGCGGAACAGCAGATAGTTAGCCCGGCCCTCGATCACCCGCAGGCCCAGCGCCCGCAGGCCGTCTGCCAGCACAGGCCGCTGTGCTTCGATCAATGCACGCACCTTCGCCACATATTCCGTCTCGTCCAGCGCAGCGATGCCCGCCGCCTGTGCCAGACTGGAAACCGCCCACGGCTGGCCCGCTGCCCGCATCCGGGCAAGCAGCTCTGTATCAGAGCACAGGCAATAGCCCAGACGCACGCCTGCCATGCCGTAAAGCTTGGTGAAGGCTTTTAAAATAATCAGTTTTTTGCTGTTTTTCAGCAGATGCTTTGCCGAAAGGCCTTCGCCCTCCGGCAGAAAATCCAGAAAGCATTCGTCCACGGCCAGCACCGCACCCACGGCTTCGCATCTGCGCAGCAGCGCTTCCACAAGGGCAGGCTCTGCCAGCTGGCCGGTGGGGTTGTTGGGCTGACAGAGGAACACCATATTTGTACCCGGGTGCACCGCGTTCAGGAGATCTTTCGTCACCGCAAAATCGTTTTCTTCCCACAAAAAATGCCGTTCCACCGTGCAGCCTGTCGTTTCAAGGGCGGTGGCATACTCGGCAAAAGTGGGGGCCGTTACCAGTGCAGTGCGGGGCTTTGCAGCCAGCGCCAGCCGGAAGATGAGGTCTGCCGCGCCGTTGCCGCACAGCAGCCATTCGGCGGGCACTCCCTCAGCCACCGCCAGTTTTTCACGCAGGGCCCGGCACAGTGGGTCGGGGTAGCGGTCTGCCGTGGCAAGCGCTGCCGTAATGGCCTTTGCCACCCCTTCCGGCAGGCCCAGCGGGCTGACATTGGCCGAAAAATCCAGCGGGTCGCGGCCAAACTCGGCGCGGTAGCCCGCCCAGTCGCCGCCATGGGTCAATTGTTTCATGCAAGGAACCCCCGTATTGCTGCACCCCATGCCAGCGCAAAGCCGCTTGCCACATACATCATGCGGTTGGCGCGCAGGATGTCCTGCGGTTCAATGGGGCGCAGGGTATCACCGATGGTAGGCTTAGGGTAATATTCGCCAAAATAGTAAGCCGGGCCGGCCAGCTGCACGCCCAGTGCACCGGCGCAGGCGCTTTCGGTCTGGGCGCTGTTGGGGCTGGCGTGGTTGTGCCGGTCCCGCCGCCAGATGCGCCATGCGCCCTTGGCATCGTTGCCGGTAAAGGCCGCAGCGGCCACCCACAAAAGGGCGGCAAGGCGGCTGGGGATGTAGTTGGCAAGGTCGTCCAGCTTCGCGGCTGCGCGGCCAAAGTAAAGATACTTCTCGTTTTTGTAGCCCAGCATGCTGTCCATGGTATTGATAGCCTTGTAGGTCAGCGCCAGCGGTGCCCCGCCGATGAGCATATACAGCAGCGGCGCAATGACGCCGTCGCTGGCATTTTCGGCCACCGTTTCCACCGCAGCTTTGGTCACACCCTCTGCGGTCAGGTTCTGGGTGTCGCGGCCCACGATGCGGCTCACGGCTTTGCGAGCGGCGGGCAGGTCGTTTTTAATAAGCTGAGCGTACACATTCCTGCTCTCCTGCGCAAGGCCCCTTGCCGCCAGCGCCTGCCCGCACCAGAACATCTGCACCGCAAGGCCCAGCCACGGGCTGAGCTTTGCCGCCGCCAGACACACAAGGCTCGTGACCAGAAAGGTGCCCACCGGCAGGCAGAACGCCGTCACGGCACCGCCCAGCAGCTCGCCCTGCGGGGTGCCGGGCAGGCGGGCGCGCAGGAACTTTTCCAGCCGGGAGATGCATTTTCCCATAAGCACCACCGGGTGCGGCAGCCACGCCGGGTCGCCGAAGAGCGCGTCCAGCACAAAACCGCCGACAACTGCCTGAAGGATCATGCCCTGCTCTCCTTTGTGTACTGGACGGTCTTCACGAGATACAGCAGATGCTTTTCCGTCCAGTCCTTTGCATCCAGCACAAAGCCGCCCGCGTTAGGTCCGCACCATGCGTAATAGTCCCTGTGGGGGACGGCAAACCTCTCCATGGCGGCCATCTGGGTGCCGCCGTGGGCCAGAATGACCAGCCGTTCTTCGCCTGCGGCAAGAGCTTTATCGATCAGCTCTGCCACGGTGCGGCAGATGCGGTCTGAAAAATCCGTCTTGCGCTCTCCGTCCGGGCAGGGGCTTTCGCAGTTGGCCTTCACCCATGCCTGATACTCGGGGTCCTTTTCCATCTCGATGAAATTGCGGCCCTCAAAGCTGCCAAAGCACATCTCTTTCAGGCCGTCCACCGGCACAAGCTTCGCCTCCGGGAACAGGATGCGCGCCGTCTGGCTGGTGCGCTGCAAGGTGGAAACATAGACCACATCGGGGTCAAAATCTGCCCGGCGCAGCTGGGCAGCGCCTTCGGGTGAGAGCGGGATGTCGCGCTGGCCCTGATAACGCTTCTGGGCGTTGTATTCCGTCTGGCCATGACGCAGAAGATAGATCAGCATTGAGACAATTCTCCTTTCAAAACCGTGGGGATGCCGCAGAACATCTGCACCACGCACTCTGCCCGTGCGGCCAGCAGGCAGGCAAGCCTGCCCGCCGCCTCGCGGTCTGCGCGCTGTTTGACATCCATCGGCACAACACCGCCGCCTACCTCGGTGGCGATGAGGATATCGTATTCATGGGCAAGCTTGTCTGCCAAGGCAGGCAGGTCGGCGGCATCGGCAGCCAATACCTGCACGTCCGAAAGACGCTTGCCGGGAAGGGTTTGCGCAAAGGTGCGCTTGCCGCTGTAGAGCGGCCCGGTAATAAAGATCATAGCAGCCCTCCCCACTGGCAGGCACACAGCGCCGCCAGCATCCAGAGCTCGGCCTTTTGCAAAAACCACCCGGCAAGGTCGCCGGTGATGCCGCCGAACTGTTTCCGGCTCACGGCATGGTAGCGCCAGAGCACCGCCAGCGCTGCCAGCACCAGCGCCCAGCCGCCCAGCGCCGCCATGCCCACGCACAGCACTGCGGCCAGCACCGCCAGCACACGGCGCACCACAGTTTTGTCTGCTGCAGTGGCAAAGGTGTGTGCAAGACCGGTGTTTTTTGCCATGGGGAACGATGCCACCGCAAGGCCCGAAAGCGCCCGTTCCAGCACCAGTGCCAGAACCCACAGCACACCCACGCGGGGTGTAAAACTCACACAGGTGCACAGGGCAAAATAGGCCAGAAAATAGCTGCACAGCCGGATGACCGCAAAGGCACCGCAGTGGGGGTCTTTTAATATTTCCAGCTTCTTTTCTCGGTCGCCGTAGCTGGAAAGGGCATCGCAGGTGTCGGCGTAGCCGTCCAGATGGATGCCGCCGGTGATCCATACCGGGATCAGCGCAAAGCCCGCCGCCTTGGCAAAGCCCGGCAGGGGCAGCGCGCCACACACACACCACGCCGCACCAATAACGACACCAATGAGCGGGAAGGCGCACATGGCGTAGCGCATATTTTTTTCGTTCCAGTCGAACTGCGGCACCGGGATGGCCGAAAACATGGCAAAGGCCACCGCAATGGTCTGCAAAACGATCATTTTTCCACTCCTTTATAGTACACGGGGATGCCGCATACCACCCGCACCACCGCATCTGCCCGGGCGGCAAAGGCATTGTTTACCTGCGCCAGTGCCAGCAGATAGCGGCCTGTGTCACCGGCATAGTCGGCCCCGCCGCTGAACACCTCGTTGGAAACAACGATGAGGTTTTCGCACTGGGCTGCAAGGCTTTCCAGCCCGTGCAGGATGGCTTTGGCCGCGTTTTCCCCTGCTCCCGCCGGGTCGTACAGCTCGTTGGCGGCAAGGTTGCCAAGGTCTTCCAGCAAGGCGGTGCCCCGCGCAGGCAGGCGCACATTGTCCAGATGCAAGGGGCACTCCACCGTTTCAAACTGCTTTGCGGCCCGCATTTTGCGGTGCTTTTCTACCCGGGCGGCACACTCGGCATCCCACACCTGCATGGTGGCAAGATAGTAGCGCGGGCCGGTGGTTTTCAGCACAAGGCTCTCGGCGTATTCACTTTTGCCGCTGGCTGCACCGCCCAGAACCAGCGTCAGCATTGGGGCGTATACGGCGCAATGCCGCCCTCCGCAAAGGAGTAGCCCCCGCCGTATACGGCCAGCGCCATATCCCACAGCGGGATGCTGGCCACCGCGCCGGTGCCCTCGCCCAGATGCAGCCCCGCCGTAATGATGGGTGCCTTGCCCAGTGCTTCCAGCACGATGCGCGCGGCAGGCTCTGCCGAGCAGTGGCTTGCAAACACAGCCTTTACCGCCGCCGGGCACAGCCGCACGGCGCACAGCGCGGCCACTCCGCTGATAAAGCCATCTGCCAGCACCGGCACACCGGCCAGTGCACCGCCCAGAAACACACCGCACAGGCCCGCGATATCAAAGCCGCCCAGCTTGGAAAGCACATCCAATGTGTCTTCCGGGTCCGGCTCATTGCAAAGGATGCCGCGGCAGATGGCATCCACCTTACGGGCAAGCCCTTCGTCCGAGAGGCCCGCACCGCGCCCGGTCATAAGCTCCACGGGCTGGCCCAGCAGCACTGCCGCCACCGCGCTGGAGGTGGTGGTATTGCCAATGCCCATTTCACCGGTGGCGATGAGCCTGTAGCCATCCTCTGCCAGTTCCCGGGCAAGGGCAATGCCCTCCCCAACGGCCTGCACGGCCTCGGCCCGGCTCATGGCAGGGCCTTGGGTAAAATCCGCCGTGCCTGCGGCAATGCGGCAGCTGCGCACGCCGGGCACCGGTTCGCCTGCCATGCCCATATCCACGGGCAGAACATCGCAGTGGGCCGTGCGGGCCATCTGGCACACACTGGTGCGCCGCATGGCAAGGTTTTCGGCCACGGCACGGGTCACTTCCTGCCCGGTCTGGCTCACGCCCTGCGCCACCACGCCGTTATCCGCGCAGAGCACCACCACCACCCGGCGGGAAAGATCAAGCTCCGCACTGCCGGTAAGGGCGGCGGCATCCTCCAGCATGGTCTCCAGCCGGCCCAACCCGCCCAGAGGCTTTGCAAGGCTGGCCCAGTGGGCGTGTGCCGCCGCGCGGGCAGCTTCGTTGGCCGGGGTGATACCCGCCAAAAGTGCATTCAGTTCCGTTTCGGTCATTTTGGTCATCCTTTTGTTTTGCTGTATCGTTCTGCCGCGCGCACAAAGCGGCCCGGCAGGGGCGTGCCCGCCCAGTATAAATGCGGGAAGCCCGCATAGAAATTCTCGTTTGCAAAGCCGCATTCCCACTGCATTTTTTCGTTTTTGCAGGCAGTAAATGCAGTGCCGTTTGCGGTGGAATCCCAGTGGTGGAATTCGTGGATGGGCAGCGTTTCTCCGGCGCAGAAGAGCATACTGTCCGCCTTGGCGGTCATTTCGGCATAGCCAAAGCGCACCAGCCTTCCCACCCGGATGCCATCGCCCGGCAGAACGTCTGCCATGGGCCACACCTTACCGTCGGCATCCTCAAGACTCCGGCCCAGATACAAAAAGCCGCCGCATTCGGCCGCTGTGGGCAGGCCCGCCTGCACGGCCTGCCGGATGGAAGCCAGCATGGTTTTGTTTTCACTCAGAGTTTTGGCGTACAGCTCCGGGTAGCCGCCGGGCAGATACAGCCCGCCTATATTTTCCGGCAAAACCGCATCCTGCACCGGGCTGAAAAGCACAAGCTCCGCCCCGGCATCCCGCAGTGCGTCCAGCGTTTCGGCATAGGTAAAGCAGAACGCCTCGTCCTTTGCCACCGCAATGCGGACGGATGTGGGTGCAGCTGCTCCCGGCAAAGCTTCCGGCGCAGGCTTTTCGGTCAGCACGGCAAGGCGCTGCCAATCCAGCACCAGTGCATCGGCCAGCAGGGCGATCTTTTCCTGCAGGTCGGCAATTTCATCTGCAGTCTTCAGGCCGAGGTGTCGGCTTTCTACCGCTGCCTGCGGCAAATGGGGCAGATAGCCCAGCACCGGCAGGCCGGTCTCCCTTTCCAGCAGGGCCTTGAGCATTTTATACAGCTTTTCGGAACAATCATTGAGCAGGATGCCCGAAACATGGCTGTTTTTGCGGAAGCTCACAAGGCCCTGAATTTGTGCGGCCAGCGTCACGCTGGCACCCTTGGGCTGTACCACCAGCAGCACCGGCAGGCCCAGCGTATCCGCCAGTTCCCAAGCGCTGGCACGGGTGGTCAGGCCCTGACCATCATAAAAGCCCATAGCGCCCTCGCACACGGCGGCACCATGCCCGGCGGCATAGCGGGCAAAAATGGCCCGCACCATATCCCTGTTGGAAAGAAACAGATCCAGATTGTGGCTGTCCACCTGCAGAGCCGAGCGGTGGAACATGGGGTCGATGTAGTCCGGCCCGCTTTTGAACGCACAGGGGTCGGCCCCGCGCTTTTTCAGCGCCGCCAGCACTGCGCAGGCAACAGTGGTCTTGCCGCTGCCGGAAGAAGGCGCGGCGATGAGGAATTGCATCATTTGCGTGTACCCGTAATGAGGAAGATGGGGTTATTGGCCATGAGCAGGTGCAGTCGGCCCGCCGGTTTTGTGCGGCTGACGGCGATCTGCGTTACCTCTGCGGTCAGGCCCCGGGCCGTGAGAGCGGCAATGGCAGCGCCCAGCGTTTCCAGCGCAATGGCCGAAATGCAGATGCGTGCGTTCGGATTCTTGCCGAGCACTTCATCCAGCACGGCTTCCATGCCGCCCTTGGTGCCGCCGATGAACACGGCATCCGGCGCAGGCAGGTCTGCCAGCACATCCGGTGCGCGGCCCTCGATGAGGATGAGGTTGCAAGCATGGAACTTTGCCCGGTTTTTACGGATCAGTTCACAGGCATCCGGTTCACACTCCACGGCGTAAACGCGGCCTTTGGGTGCCGCCAGCGCAAGCTCCACGCTCACACTGCCGGTGCCTGCGCCCACATCCCACAGAGTGTCGGTGGGCATTACCGCCAGCTTTGCCAGCGCAGCAGCGCGCACCTCCTGCTTGGTCATGGGCACCTCGCTTCGGATGAAGCTTTCGTCCGGGAAGCCCGGCGCACGCAGCTGCGGCAGATCAAAGTTTTCCACCAGAAGCACGCTGAGTTGTGCAAAGCTCTGCCCCGCCAGCTCTGCAGCAGAGCCGTAGCGGATGGTTTCCGCCTCGGTGCCAAGGTTTTCGCCCACCACGCCGTGGGCTTCGCCCATACCGGCATCGGTCAGCTTCTGGCACAGAGAGGCGGGCGTTTCAGTGCCGCCGGTGAGGAAGAACACCGAACGGTTCATCATGCACTCGGCCACCGGGTCGCAGGCACAGCCATGGGCCGAGACCAGCTTCCAGTCCTGCCACGGTCGGCCCAGCGCCGCTGAAAGCAGCTGGATGCTGGAAACGCCCGGATACACCCGCGCGGGGATGCCCAGCGCCCGCAGCGGCGTGAGCAGACCGGACGCACCGGAGTAAAATCCGGTATCGCCGCTGTAAAGCACGGCAGCATCCTGCCCGGGGTTTTGTGCCAGTGTTTCCAGAATGTCAGCGGGCTGGTAGAGCGCGAACTGCCGGGCAGTGCACTCGGGCGGGAGGCCCACCAGCAGCCGCTTTGCACCGAACACAAGGCCCGCGCTGCGCACAGCCTGCTGCGCCTGCGCCGAAAGGGCTTCCCATTTTCCGCTGCCCATGCCGATCAGTGTGACCATTGCAAAATCTCCTTGCAATACGCTAAAATTTGTGTTTCCGTCTCGCCAGTTTCCGGCGGGCGGCGCAGCACCACCAGCTGTGCGCCGGTATCGGCAGCGGCCTGCACCTTCTCGGCAAAGCCGCCCGCTGCGCCGCCGTCCTTGGTGACGAGGTACCGGATCTGGAACTGTGTTATCAACGCCTTATTCAGCGCCAGACTGAACGGTCCCTGCATGGCAATGATGTTCCGGTGCGGGACATTGGCCGCTTCACAGGCGGCAATGCCCTCCGGTGTGGGCAGGACGCGCAGGTAAAGCCGCGCCGGTTCCAGCCCGGCAAACACAGCCAGCTCCTTGGCACCGGTGGCAAGCAGGATATTGCCCTCTGTCCCGGCCAGATATTCTGCAGCCTGCGCTGCTGTTTCAAACACCGCACAGCCGGGCGGCAAGGGGCTTTGCGCACGCAGCAGGCGGCGGTATTCCACGCCCGCCTGCACCGCTGCAGCGCGGATGTTCCTGGTGGCATCCACTGCATAAGGGTGGGTGGCATCCACGCAGAGATCAGCTCCCGCCAGCAATGCCGCCATGGCATCCGGCTGCAGCCGCCCGGCGTGCACCGTGATGCCCGCCATTTCGCCCTGCTCCTCGGCACCCAGCGGCGTTGCCACGCACACCGTTACCGCAACGCCAAGCTCTGCCAGCTTTTTGGAAAAGCGACGGCCCTCGGTGGTGCCGCTGAACACGACCGCCTTCACTTACGGTACCCCCGCGGCGTGACCATCCGGCCCGAAAGGGCGCGGGTATTGCTGTTGCCGATATACACGGTGGTGAACATATCCACCGGCGTGTTTTCCAGCTCGGCCAGCGTCAGCACCCGGGCACTCTGGCCCTCGCGGCCAATGTTGCGCACAAGGCCGCAGACGGTATCATCCGCCTTGCCGTTTGCGCGCAGGATGCGCACTGCCTTTTGCAGGTAGTCCGGCCTGCCCTTGGAGGAAGGATTATAGAGTGCAACACAGAAATCTCCCTGCGCTGCGCAGGCCAGCCGCTTTTCGATGACCTCCCACGGGGTAAGCCGGTCGGAAAGCGAGATCACGCAGAAATCGTGGGCCAGCGGCGCGCCCAGCACAGCCCCACCGCTGAGGGCGGCCGTAAGGCCGGGCACCACTTCTACGGCAACGTCCGGGTAATCCTGCGCCAGTTCCAGCACAGGGCTGGCCATGCCGTAAACGCCTGCGTCGCCGCTGCACACCATCACCACGCGCCTGCCGGTATCCGCCTTTTCCAGCGCCCAGCGGCAGCGGTCGATCTCCTTGGTCATGCCGGTGGAATAATATTCCTCACATGGGAACTTCGGCTCGATCAGATCAAGATAAAGTTTATAGCCGCAGATGGCATCTGCGTGTTCCAGAACGTTCTGGGCTTCCTGCGTCAGGTAGTAAACATCTCCGGGGCCAATGCCCACCACGTAGACTACCTTTTCCGGTTCGTCGATCTCAAATTCCATCGGGTCAAACATTCTGCCACCTCCAGTCCGGGGCATAGGGCCGCACGGCCAGCGCAAAGGTCACGCCGGTATGGGCATATTTGTGAAAAACGAGTGTCTCGCCTGCGGCCAGCACTGCCGACCGTTCACAGACATTGTCCACGCCGGTAACGCTCTGCACAAAGGCCGAAGGCGTAAAGCTGCCGGGGGCGGCACGCAGCTGTTCCGCTGTGAAAAACTGCACCGGCCAGCTGTGGCTCTTACAGAAGGTCAGCAGGCCCGCCTCGTTTTGTTTTAAGTCGATGCTTGCCGCCGCCGTGATGCATTGCGGCGCAAGGCGGTTCTGGGCACAGAAAGCTGCAAAGGCTTCGGCCAGCGTTTCGGCGCTGGTGCCGCGTTTGCAGCCCACGCCCAGCACGCCGATGCGCGGCACCAGATGCAGCGCATCCCCCGCCGGGCAGAGGGTGAGGGCAAAGTCCGGGGCATCTCCCGCCGTGATCCCATCAGGCGGTGCACCCGCAATGGGCCAGTCGGATGCAAACTGCACCGTTTTGTCCGCCAGCAGTGCACCGCTGACAAGCTTGATGCGCTCCGGCTCCAGCACGGTGCAGTTCTGGTGCTTTGCCCACTCGTCCACCGCAAACACACCGTTTGCGTCGGTGGCTGTGGTGATCACCGGCACCGCACCGCACACAGCGGCAAGCGCCCGGGCAAGGTCGTTGGCACCGCCCAGGTGGCCTGAGAGGATGGGCACAGCAAAGCGGCCGCACTCGTCCAGCACCACAACGGCAGGGTCCTGTGCCTTGCTTTGGCAGTGGGGCGCAATGGCCCGCACCGCAATGCCCACAGCACCTACAAAAACAAGGGCATCGCTCCCGGCAAACTGGCGGGCCGTCCAATCGGCAAGGTGCACCTGCCCGGCTTCATGGCCGCAGCGGGTCACACTGCCGGGATATGCCGCCGCCAGTTTTTGGGCCAGTGCAAGGCCCTTTGCCGTAAAGGCCAGATAGGCGCGGGTCACTGGTCTGTCCCCTTGCGGAACTCGGTGGTAAAGGCCGGGTCGTAGAGCTTGCTGCGCTCATAATTCCGGCCCAGAAAGCCGCCTGCCACGATGAGCGCCGTTTTGGTGATGCCCGCTGCATGAACGCTTTCCGCCAGCGTACCTACGGTGCAGCGCACCGTTTTTTCTTCCGGCCATGTGGCCTTATACACCACCGCTGCCGGGGTATCCGGCGTATAGGCACCGCCTTCCAGAAGCGCCTGCTGTACTTTGTCCACAAGGCCAATGGATAGGAAAATGACCATCGTTGCCCCGTGGGCGGCAAGGCTTGCCAGCTTTTCTTTTTCCGGCACCGGGGTGCGGCCCTCCATGCGGGTGATGATGACGGTCTGGCTGACGGTGGGCAGCGTGTACTCTGCATTCAGTGCCGCCGCTGCGCCGCAGAAGCTGGAAACACCGGGGGTATCATCGTAGGGAATGCCCTCGGCATCCAGCACATCCATCTGCTCCCGGATGGCACCGTAAAGGCAGGGGTCGCCGGTGTGCAGGCGCACGGTGATCTTACCCGCAGCTTCCATCTGCCGCATCACATCCAGCACCTGCTCCAGCGTCATTTCAGCGCTGTTATAAATGGCGCAGTCTGCCTTTGCAAGGCCCAGCAGGGCCGGGTTCACCAGACTGCCTGCATAGATGATGCAGTCGGCTTTCTGAAGCAGGGCCGCGCCCCGCCGGGTGATGAGGTCCGGTGCGCCGGGGCCTGCACCAACAAAATGTACCATAACGTTACTCCTTTACCAAAACGGTGGCAAAATAACCGGCCTGTTCCTGCGGCCGCTCAAGGGAAAGATCCGGGTAGACCCGCTCGTCCGGCAGACCGCTGTTGCACACAAGTGCGCTTTTTTTCAGCTTATCTGCCTGCTGCAGGGTATCCAATAAGACAGGCAATTGCCTGCCGGCTTTCATCAATACCTTGGTGCCGGGCATTTCCAGCACGCGGTCTGTCCAGCCGCCGGGCGCAATGGTAAGCGGCGTATCCATGCCGCCGGTCAGCGGCACATTCAGCCGCGCCGCCGCCGCACAAAAGCTGGGCACGCCTGCCGCCATTGCGGTGGCATAACCCCCGGCCTGCAAGATCTCCTGCAGGTAACCAAAGGTGGCATAGATGGAAACATCACCGATGTTCAGCATGGCAACGTCCTGCCCGGCATCCAGATACTGCCGCACCGCGGCGGCGGCTTTTTCGTGCGAAGCCACCAGCGCAGCCGGGTCACGGCTCATGGCAAAGTACAGCGGGACGATGGTCTTGCCGTCCAGCGCTTCTCCCAGCGCACTGCGGGCGATGTCCAGCGCCAGCATCTGGCCGGAAGCAGTCTGCGGCGCGGCCAGCACCGGGCACTGCCGGATGAGCCGCACAGCCTGCAGCGTCATCAGCTCCGGGTCGCCGGGGCCGACGCTGACACCGTAAAATGTACCTTTCAGTTCTGCCATTCCTGCATCAGCTCCTTTGCCGCTTTTGTCTCGCCCAGCGGGCCGTGCTGGTTGGAGAACAGCACCGCGCCCACCCGGAAGGCCCCGCCTGCCCGTCGGTCCAGATGCATCTGGATGGCGGCAAGGATGCTTTCCAGTACCGGTGCACGCAGCTGTGCGCCGTCCAGAATGTCAAGGCAGGCATCCGTGGTGGCGGCATCCATCAGGGCGGCGCACACCTCATGCGCGGCACCGCACAGCGCCGCATGGGCACAGAACACCTCGGCACGGCCATCCGCCGTGTGGGAGTGGGTGTTCATGACCCCTGCCGCCAGTTTGACCAGCTTGCCCACGTGGCCTACCAGAAGCACTTCCTCAAATTTGGCCGTGGCAGCCATATCCAGCGTATCCCCGATGAAGTTGGAAGTTTTGACCACCGGGAACCGCTCGAACTGCGGCAGAGCGGAGGCCAGATAGTCCAGCCCGTAGTTGCCGGGGGCCAGCACCAGCCGCCGGGGGCCGGGGGCATTTTTTGCCCGCAGCGCAGCCTGATTCATTTCCAGCTGGATGGTATCCAGAATGGCCTGCTGGCTCATGGGTTCCACGATGCCGCTGGTGCCCAGAATGGAAAGCCCGCCCTCCACCCCGATGTGCGGGTTGAAGGTGCGCTTTGCCGTCTCGGCACCGCCTTCCACAGAGATGGTCACCGCAAAGCCGCCGGTGTAGGCAGCATTTTCAGCTTCCCGTTCCAGCGCCTCGGCAATCATCCTGCGGGGCACATGGTTGATGGCGGCTTCGCCTACGGGCTGGTCAAGGCCGGGCTTCGTCACCCGGCCCACCCCCTCGCCGCCAAAGATGCGCACGCCGGGGGCATCCGGTTCCAGCACCACCGATGCAATCACCGGCAGGCCCGTGGTCACGTCCACATCGTCGCCGCCGTCCTTGCGGATGGCACATACCGCACCGGCATCCGTTCTGCGGCAGTAAATGGGTGCCACCTCCACCACAATGCCCTTGGGCGTGCGCAGAGCCACCGTTTCCGGTTCGCGGCCGGTCAGCAGCAGACGCGCCGCCCCGGCAGCCCCCAGCGCGGCACAGGTGCCGGTGGTATAGCCGCAGCGCAGCAGCTTCTGCCCGCTGCGGACGTAATGTTCAAACTGAGGTTTTCCGGCGGGTGCCTTTTCGGCTTCCGGCTCCGGTGTGCCGAACAGAGCCGTGTACTGCTGTTCGGTCAGGCCGTACAGGGTGCGGATATTCTCCGGCTGAAACGCCTGTTCCGGGGTCAGCACGCCGGAAACACCTGCGGGCGAAACGCACACCACCGTGTCCGCTATTTTTTCGGCCAATTCCAGCTCGTGCAGGCTCAGGATCACCGCCAGCTGGCCGGTATGGGCCAGCTCCTTTAAAATGGTGAGCAGCTCGATCTTGCCCTTGATATCCAGAAAAGAGGTCGGCTCGTCCAGCAGGATCACTTCCGGCTGCTGGCACAGTGCCCGGGCCAGCAGGATGCGCTGGCGCTGGCCGTCGCTGATGCGGTTAAAATCCCGGTCTGCCAGCTGCGCCGCACCCACCAGCTCCAAAGCTCTGTGCACCTGCTGCCTGTCCTCGGCAGACAAAATGCCCAGCCGTCCGGTGTAGGGATAGCGCCCCGCCGAAACAAAATCAAAGCAGGTGGTCAGCTCCATCCGGCGGCTGTGCGGGGCCATGAGGGCCAGCTTCTGCGCCCGCTGGGTACCGGTGTAATCGGCAAGGTTTCTGCCTTCCAGCAGCACTGTACCGCCCATGGGGGCCAGCTGGCCCGCCAGTGTTTTGAGCAGGGTGGATTTGCCTGCGCCGTTGGGGCCAATGAGAGTCAGGATCTGGCCCGGCTGCACCCCAAGGCAAATATCCGAGAGCAGCGGTGTCTTGCCGTAGCCGATGGCAAGACCCTGTGCTCCGCACAAAAAGTGTTCTTTCATCGTGCACCCTCCTGACTGCGCCGCACCAGCAGCCAGATGACCACCGGTGCACCGAACACGGCCGTGACCGAGCTGATGGACAGCTCCGTGGGCGCAAACAGACTGCGGGCCAGCAGGTCGCAGAACAGGCAGAAAGCCGCACCGCCCAAGCAGCACCCCGGCAGCACATACAGCGGCTTTGCGCTGCCCAGCAGCTGCTTGACAAGGTGCGGCACCGCGATGCCTACAAAGGAGATCGGCCCCGCAAAGGCGGTGACGCAGGCCGCCAGCAGGCTGGATAGCAGCACCAGCGCTACCGAGAAAGGCTTGACATTCACGCCCACGCTGCGGGCATATGCTTCGCCCATCTGGTAGGCGGCCATGGGCTTGGAAAGCAGAAAGGATGCCGCCAGTGCAGGCAGCACCACCAGTGCCGCAGCCTGCACATTGGCCCATGTCACGCCGGAAAAGCTGCCCTGCGACCAGTTGTGCAGATTGACGATGTTGGAATCCTGCGCAAAGGCCACCACGATATCGGTGATGGCGGAGCAGATATAGCCGATCATCACACCGCAGATGACCAGAATGCTCATGCGCTGCACCCGCCGGGCCACCGCCAGCACAAAGGCCATGGAAGCCATGGCACCCGCAAAGGCAGCCACGATCATGGTGGCCGAGCTGTTCAGCATCCCGCGGTCCAGAAACACCACCATGGTCAGGGCCACCGCCAGCTTTGCGCCGCTGGAAACGCCCATAACAAATGGCCCGGCAATGGGGTTTGCAAAAAAAGTCTGCAGCAGGTAGCCTGCCGCGCTGAGGGCTGCCCCCAACAGCGCCGCCATGACCGCGCGGGGCAGGCGCAGCTGCAGGATGATGTTCCCCGCAAGCGCATCGCCGCCCTTGCCCAGCAGTGCCGTCAGCACCGCACCCGGTGCAAGGGATACGCTGCCCCAGAACAGGTTCAGCGCAAAAAGCACAGCCACGGCTGCCGCAAGGGCAATATAGGCGGCTGCAAGGCGTCTGGTACGGGTCATAGGCTTTCCTTTCTGTAAAATTTTCCTTCTTTAGTCCACATGGGTGAGGAATTTCAGGGTACTGGCGGCAGGTGTGCCCTTGGTAAACACCCGGTTCATATCCACGATCAGGTCTGCCAGCTCCATGCTCTGCTGGAACAGGCTCTGGGTGGTGCACCACACCTGACCGTTCTGCACCGCTTTGAACTCGTTCAACAGTGGGAAACGCTCGGTCAGCTGGCTCACCGATGCGATCATACCCTCGATGGCGCTGTTGTAGATGAGCACATCAGCATCCTTTGCACCTGCATAGAAGTCCTCAAGCGGCAGGTTCATGGTAGCAAGGCTGTTGCCATTGTCCGTCAGGTCCGCAAAGACATAGCTGCCGCCTGCCATTTCGATCATGCGGGCCACATAGTCACTGCCCTTGCGCACAGTGGCAAGGTTGTTGGTGGTCAGCGAGAAGAAGGCGCAGCTTTTTCCCGTGGGTTCCTGCGAGAGGATGGGCTGAACGGCTGTCTCCTGCGCGGAAAACACCTGCTCGGCCTGTTCTTCCCTGCCCAGCAGGATGCCGTAAAGCTTGATCCACTCCATGCGGGCCAGCGGGTCGCTCTCGTAGCTGGAACGCTCCACCAGCACCGGGATGTCAAAGTGTTCCAGCTGTTCCTTTACCTCCGGCGTGTGCAGGATCATGGTATTCTCAATGGCAAGGCGGCAGCCCGCTGCCAGGATCTGCTCGTAATCCGGGGCGCTGTACTTGCCTGCATACGCGATTTTTCCCTCTTCCATGGCCTGCTGCACCGCGGGCAGATACCAGCCCTCGGCCTTGGTGCCGGAAAAGGCCACGCTGTCCAGTGCGTCCAGATGTAAAAGCAGATCCATCACCGAGGTGGAGACCAGATAAATATTCTCCACCGGCTGGCGCAGCACAGTCACATCAGCAGGCAGACCGTCCACCTCCGCAGCATCTTCCGGCACAACAAGGAACCGTGCATCCGACTCCGCGATGGTCAGCATGGTATAGCCGCCCTCATAGCAGTCCGCTGTGAACTGCTGTGCATAGTCCAGCTTGTAATGATGGGAGAAAACAAGACTTTTCGTATTGGCAGGTTGAGCCTTGCTGCCGCAGCCGGTCAGCGTCAGCGCCGCAGCGGGGATCAGTTTCAGAAATTGGTTGCGAGTGATTTTCATTCAAATATCCGGACGTTTGTCGTTCCGACCCCTCTTGTGAAAAGGCGTTTGGAGCGGCCCTGCGGTTGCGCAGCAATGAAAGCCCCAGCGGGTCTTTCAAGCAGGCGAGCGATCTGCGATAGCAGATGGAAGGGCTTTGCCCTGACAAGCGTCGGAGCCGCGACAAACGCGAAATAAAAAATTGATTTTCCGCTGAGTATGCCCAGAGCGTGAGCGGAGGGCATTCTCAATCGTTAGCCTTCAGACTTGCGGAATCAAAGGTCAGCGTATACTCGATCTCGTGGGGGGTGCTCATGGCAACGGTATCGGCGGTGACATCCAGTGCGGTATCCAGCGCCGATACCGGAATTTCAAAGGTGGAATTGCCCTCGGTGTTAGTGGGCAAATACTTCTCGCCGTCCACGATCATATAATCATAGTTCGGGCTGCTCCACACGATGGTGGCGGTCATCTTGCCATCCGCCACGGTCAGGGCTGCGGGGCTGTCCACAGCAGCACGGCCAGAGCCGCCCTCCAGCGTCACATCACAGGTGTAGGTGCCGTCTGCCGGGGTCTCGGCTTCCGCAGCCTTTTCCACGGCATCACGCACGCTGACGACATGATCGTACCACTTGCCCTTGGTGCCCAGAATGGCAAGGTCAAAGTCCGTATCCACAGCAGTGACCGGAATGTCAAAGCCGTACACCTCCTCCGAGGTGCCGTCGGAATAGGTGACGGTATCTGTGGTGGGCTGCAGCCAATCGGCCTCGTGGTCGGCGGCATCGGAAGCCTTGCCCAGATACAGGTTGACGATATGGGTGGAAGCAAGGCTGACATGGAAGGTCATCTGGCCGTTCTCCACGGTCAGGGTGCCCTTGCCGTCGCAGGCTTCGTTGGCGTGGAACATGCTGCTGTCGGTGTCAAACTCGGCGGTATACACACCATCCGGCAAAGCGGCGGTCTCAGCGGCAGAAGAAGCCACAGAGGATGCCGCCTCGGAAGAAGCAGCACTGGAAGCTGCAGAAGATGCCGTGGAAGAAGCGCCGCAGCCCACCAGCAGACTCAGTGCCAGAGAAGCAGCGACAACACAGGAAAAAACGCGTTTCATAGGAAATACCTCTACATTATAAGAAATCAGCTTTTATTATACCATTGTTCAGATAAAAAATGAACCCTCTCCACCGGATGCCGCAAAGCGGCCGCGAGACGGAGAGGGTTCGTTTGATCAACCGTTCAGAGAATCGATCGCCGCCTTGGTGTGGGCGACATACAGCTTCTGGACATCCTCGATCTCACCCAGACCAGCGATCTGGCAGTCGATGCTGTCGAAAGCACCGGAAGCCTTGAACTGGCTCAGCCAGGAGTCGGCATCCTCACCGGCCATATCGTTGTTGGCGTGATCGCCGGCAACCACCATCAGCGGGCGCAGGATCACCTTGGTGTAGCCTGCAGCCTTGACAGCCTCGATGACGTTCTCGCAGGCAGTCTCCTCCGGCTCGCCCTCAACGGTGCCAATGAACACATTGTCGTAGCCCAGAGTCTGCATAGTGGTCTGCATCTGGCTGTAGCTCACCTTTGCGGTGTGAGAGGTGCCGTGGCCCATAAAGACAAAGGCGACCTTGTCCGCAGCAGCGGCATCCAGACTGTCGTAGCCGGCTTCCTTCACGGCAGCAGCGGTGACAGCCTTGGCAACGTCTTCCTTATCCTGATTGATGATGGTGGCATCGGAACCGACCTCGCCCAGCAGGGGCTCAGCCACAGCGACAGATTCAAACTTGTCGCGGTAGGTGTCGATCATTTCCATCATCTCGTCGTACTCAGCACCGTGCATCAGGTGGGTGGGCTGGACGACCAGATTTTTCACGCCGTTTTCCACAGCGCGGTCCATGGCCTGCTGCATGTTGTCGATCTTTTCGCCGTCACGAGCCTGCACATGGTTGATGATGATCTGTGCGGTGAATGCGCGGCGCACAGACCAATCCGGGTATGCGGCCTGCAGAGCATCCTCGATGCCCTTGATGTCCTTCACGCGGCTGTCGTTGAAGGAGGTGCCGAAGGAGACCACCAGCAGCTCGTTGTCGCCAATGTCGTCCTGATTGCGGGCATCGTCCTTGGAAGCATCGCCGGTGTCACGGCCAAAATAGTCGGGGTCGGCGTTCTCACCTTCCACCAGTTCCTTCTGGGTGTCGGTCAGGGCATCCCATGCAGCCTTGGCGGCTTCGCACTGGGCATCGGTATCCTCATTGCGCTCCTGCACATAGATGGCATCGATCAGGTCTGCCACGTTCTTTGCTGCCATTTCGTCAGCCTCCTCGCTGCTCGCTTCGCTGGAAGCGGAAGACGCAGCGGTGCTGGATGCAGTGCTGGAAGCAGCACCGCCGCAGCCGGTGAGCACGCCGGCGCACAGAGCCAGAGCCGTAACAGCTGCGGCCAGCTTTTTGGTTTCGATCTTTCTCATTGTTCTTGTCCTTTCCTGCTGGATAAATTGCGGTTTGAACCAAACAAAGGGTACAGGAAAGAGAGATGAAAAAAGAGGCCCTTCTGTCCTGCGGATGGCATGACAAAAAGACCTCTGTTGTTTCAGGGCTTTTTGGTACAACCAATTCCTCGTGATCTGGGGTTTGCACCCCCGTACCAACAGCAGGCAGGTTTCCTGACTGAAAGATCGCCGCCCGTCATCTCCTTCCCAGAGCAAAAGCTCCAGTGGCTGGTGCAAAGCACCCTGATGCGGACTCCCTTATCACAGTGACGAGATCGTGCGGGATCTGCACCCGCTTCCCTTTTACCCTTTCCGCCGTGCAGTGCATCGGCAAAAGGCACCTGCTGTTTTTCTGTTCAGTTCGTCCGGCATTATATCATAAAACTGCGCAGAATGCAATAAAAAACGGCATCCTGCCTTTTTATAAGGAAGGATGCCGTTTGGAGATCGAGCCAAATGCGGAGCTTACTGGAGCGCACGGATCGCATTGATGGTGATTTTGTACTGGCAGGTCACGCTGTCAAACAGCTCCTTGGTACCTTCCAGTGTGCCTGTGCGCAGCACCTCGGTCAAATCGTAGGTGGGCTGATACAGGTTGGTAAAGCCCAGGTTCTGGCACACGCCCTTGAGCGTGTGTGCCGCACGGAATGCTTCCTTCACATTTCCTTCCTTCAATGCCTGCTCCAGTTTCGGATAGCTGTCGTCGTTCAAAAACATCAGCGTAAATTTGCAGATCATGCCTTCGTTGTAAAGCCGCTTGAGCACGTCCTCATAATTTGCGCCCATCTGTCTATAACATTCCTGAATCGTCATGGTTTGTCGCTATGCCTTTCTTTTTCTACTTATCCCGCCTGATTTGCCACAGAGTGACAAAAGCGCCATCCATTTTGTTGCACTTTGTTGCGTTTTTAATATATCACGCCTTACTGCGTTTTTCAATGCAGAGACAAAAAGTCTTGCACTTTTCACATATTGTCCCGAGTTTTTCTTGCAATTTGCCTATCAATTTCTTCCGGCTGGCTTTTTTCTCCGACTTTGCCGTGCCTGCATGGCTGCAGGGCTTTTCCCGCCTTTGCTCTGCACAGAAAACGCATTTGAAGAAAAAGGGCTGAATTTGTAAAATAAACGCAAGAGAAAACGCAAGAGAAATCTTAGCGGATTCTCTTGCGTTATTTTTTTGCGCATTTTTCAGGAAAGCGAGGGAACAGGAATGGCAAAACACATGACGCAGGATGACCGCAAGGTGCTGGAAGCTCGGTACAATGCCGGACAGAGTGTTGCCGGAATCGCCAGGGCGATGAGCTTCAACTATTCCACCATCTATAAGGAACTGAAGCGCGGCGACACTGGAAAGATGGATGCCAATGGTCGCGCAGGATATAGTGCAGAGCTTGGGCAGCAGCGATTATACAACGCAAAGCAGCGGTTCAGGTATCGGGCGGATTGCCCGGCGGAGTAAGGCATGGGAGAAGTGTTTAAGCTGAACCATTGCTATAACATGGACTGCATGCCAGCAATGGAACTGTTCCCGGATAATTATTTTGATCTGGCGGTTGTGGATCCGCCGTATTTCTCTGGTCCGGAACGCAGAGGTTTTTACGGATCCAAAGTCAGCAAAATAGGCGTACACCGTGACTACCCCGTCTCTCCTGCTTGGAGTAAACCAGAGCCGGAGTATTTCAGGGAGCTGTTTCGAGTGTGCCGCCACTATATTGTATGGGGCTGCAACTATTTTGACTACCAGTTTGCTACCGGACGGATCGTGTGGGACAAGTGCAATGGAAATTCTAGCTTTTCAGATTGCGAGATTGCGGCGACAAATTTGTTTTCCTCAGTGAGAATGTTCCGGTATATGTGGTCCGGCATGATGCAGGGAAAAAGCATCACAGAAGGCGACACCATGCAGGGAAACAAGAGCTTGAATGAAAAGCGAATCCACCCAACGCAGAAGCCGGTTGCTCTTTATGACTGGATTTTCAAAAACTATGCAGAGCCAGGGCAGAAGATCCTTGACACCCACCTCGGAAGCGGAAGTAGCCGCATAGCAGCATATGAGGCAGGGCTTGGCTTTATCGGATTTGAAATTGATCCGTTCTATTTCCAGTTGGAAGAAGAACGGTTTTCTGAGTACACAAGTCAAACAAGCCTGTTTCACATGGAGGGAAAGAAAAATGATTCTTGAAAAACTTCACAGAGCAATCAACAACTTCAACAAGACATTCAACTGGCGGCGCTTCCGCCGCGATGCGCTGCACCTGGGAGAAAGCCTGCTGGTGTTCGGCGTGCTGTATGGCATTTTTTCAACCCTGATCTGGGGTGTCTGCTGGCTGTTCAAAATCAATTACAACCCAGATCTCATTGCCGTTGCATGGGCAGTGCCGGTGTTGCTGGACACTTTGGTCAAAAAGGCTTATGACTGGAACAATGAAGTCCGGGACTGGGATTGAAAGGTGGGAACGACCTATGGATGAAGCAACAAGAATCTCGCTGAAAGACCAGTTCAACAGCCTTTTGGTACAGGCTATTGAGGGTAGGCGCGGCGGTATGGCACTGATGCGGGTGCTGGAAGAACTGGACTTTTACAATTCCCCGGCCAGCGCGAAGCATCACCTGAATGTCCCCGGCGGTCTGGTGATGCATTCTCTCAATGTGGCAAGAGCCGCCCTGGAATTATGCGACAAGATGCCGCAGTTTGCAAAATGCAATAAGGGCGCAGTCTTGACCGCCGCGTTACTCCATGACGTTTGCAAGGCTGGGCAGTACATCAAAAAGCCGGATGGCAGTTACCGTTATGAAGATAGTCACTTGATGGGACACGGTGAAGCATCCGTCAGCATTATCAAAGACTGGATTTTCTTGACCGATACGGAAGCCCTGGCAATCAGGTGGCACATGGGAGCATATAGCGGAGAGCAGGACTGGGGAACGCTCAGCAAAGTATACGACCGCTGCCCGGAAGCTCTGTGCCTGCACATGGCTGACATGATCGCAACGCACATCATGGAGGTAGAAGAGTGAGCAGAGGCACCGCCTACTATGATCTTCCGAATGGTGAGCGAATAGAACTGCCGACAACCATGCCGGATGTTGAGGAAGTGCCGGGACCCCTATGTGATGGAAAATTTGAATTGCCAGAAGCCGTAAAAGAAATGTTCAAGTGGATGGATGAAACATTCGGAACATGGGAAAGCGACTTCAGCAGTTTCAAAATCTGGATGAAATTGCGGAAAAACTTCAATCCACCGGTGCGCTGGGAAGCGATGCAGGACAAGCGTCGAAACCCAAAGCCTTTGGGCCGAAACACCTATTTATATAAAGCAAGGAAGATCAAGAGCTTGGCAAGAAGTACACATACCAGAGTATCCCTGCACAAGGGAAAACAAAAGGGTACTGAAGAACAGTGCAAGCACACATTCAAGATAACCGCAGCCCGGTGCGCGCCTTGCAGTGGTTACAACGTGGAGTGCGAGCACTACGAGAAAAACAGTGCCGCTGATACAAAGCATGGTTCTTCTCGAACGTGAAATAAGCAGCCCTGCACCGCAGAAGCGGGGCTGCTTTTATATGGCGCATGGCGCTTTTTCTAGGCATTGAGCGCTGCAAGCAGGGCCGGACCCTGTATGTGCCGAGTTGAGTTTTCCATGGAAGCCGGTACGGTCAGGAAATCAGCCGGCCGACATAGCGGAATGGTGCTGTACAGCAGCGTCCTCCTTTCCGTTCAAGCCCGGTGAAAGACCGGGCTGCCATTTCCGCGAAAGACGCACCCGCATGGATTTGACGGGAATGGGTGCGCCGCAGCATGAGCGTAGAAATGCCCTGTTCAATCCGCCCAGGAACAAAAGCGGTAGGCCATTGCCGTGGCCGCCCCGTCCGGTACTCTCTTGCCGGGCGGGTTTGATATGCGGACGCATAGAGGATGTACTTGCTTCTGACTATCCCCCATGAGCAGGTGAGCCGGTTCGATACCGACCGTCCGTGCAAGAAAAGAAATGAGGAAAATGAATGGAACTGGAATGCTTAACGCCGGAGTTTCCACAAGGAGCGAGAATTTACAGCGTGGACGGGGTGGCACCGTCGCTGCTCAATAGCGCTTCGGCCATGAGATCGCAAGGCTTTTTGGTCTGCGGGGGGGGGGAGTGGGACAGCATGAAAATATGCGAAAGTAAGCCGGTGATTTGCAGAGCGTCAGGGCAGGCATCGGCTGATACGCTGGATAACACCTGCCCTTGTCTGACGTGTGACCATGAAGCACCTATTGTTGCCGGATCATACTGCTTGGCGGGGAATATGATAGACCGCAACACCGGGATGAACGGCACGGGAGTAGACGAGAATGTGACATTCACGCTGAACACCGTTGACCGTCACGCGGTAGCCTATGACGCAAGGCACCATTGCCTGAACGGCAATGTGAGCGGAACATTGCAGGCTAAAGGGGAAGGCGGATGGAGCCTGAACTACATAAATCCGGTAATTCAACCGTTGCCGGAAGCAACCGGAGCGGATACCTATAATGGAACTGTTACCGGAGAGGTGGCGGCAACGCTTACAAAAGTGAACGGCGTAGCAACGAGTGGACCAAAAGTGATTCAAGCCGGCGAAAAGGGTTCACCGGACTGGATTGTTCGCCGTCTTATCCCATTGGAATGCGGCCGATTGCAGGGCTTCCCTGATGGGTGGGCAGAAATCGCACCGCTGACCTCTCCACAAGAGTTTCCATTCTGGCGTGAAGTATATGCCAGAGATTGCGAAATCAAAGGGAAAAGACCGAGCAGAAAAATTGTGCAGGGTGGCAGCACTGAAAGCGACAAGGCATTGATGCGCTGGCATGACGGCCTGCATAGCATGGCAGCAGAGTATGCCATGTGGGGCAATGGTATGGCGTTGCCGAACGCACTGTTCTTTGTCAAAAATGCTTTCCGGGAACTGGGCAAACCAGCCGAGGACGTGAAGTTGGGAAGCCTGTTTGACGGCAGCGGAACGATGCCGCTGTGCGCGGTAATGTGCGGTGGACGGGCAGTATGGGCAAGTGAGGTGGAGCCGTACCCTATTGCCGTCACGAGAACGCACCTGCCGCATATGAAGCACCTAGGAAGCGTGAAGGATGTCCGGGGAGACAAAATCGAGCCAGTAGATATTATTACGTTCGGATCTCCTTGCCAGGACTTGAGCATTGCTGGAAAACGCGCCGGCCTGGGTGGCGGAAGATCTGGGCTATTCTGGGAAGCAATCAGAATCATCATAGAAATGCTGGTTGCAACAAATGGCAAATATCCGCGCTTTGTGATCTGGGAAAATGTGCCCGGTGCACTTTCGTCAAATGGAGGGAAGGATTTTGAAACGGTCCTCAATGAACTACTTCGTATCAGAGGATTTGCCGGAGGTAGAGCAGATAAGCCTATTCTCCAACATGGCAAGTGGGGGGGCTTCGCAAACTACGGAGCTGTTGCCTATCGAATCGTCAATGCTCAATACTGGGGAATCCCCCAGCGCAGGCGCAGAGTATATGCTGTCTGCGATACTCGTAGAGAATCCGCCGGAGTGGTCGCTTTTGAGCGAAAAGGCACTCAATGGGATTTTAACCCGTGCATCCCGAAGGGGGAAGAAATTGCCGGACTTACTGCTGACTGCTATTCATGGCATGATCGAATGGTGGCATCGAGGCCAGCGGGGGGGGGGCAGCATGGAGCCTACACCGTGAAGATCCGGTCAGGGTGTGAGGGTGGCGGAAAAGGAGCACTTGTTCAGAAAGAACTTTCTGCAACACTGGCGACACATCAGGATCAAACGCTTTTTGAGCTGAGAAATATGGTACTGAATGACCAAGGCGGAGGAAGAATGAGCGTCACGCAGGGAACGTCCGGGACGCTCAGAGCGCAGGAGCATGGGCATCCGCCAATTACTTTTGACAAGATGGGAGAAACGGAAAAAACATGAAAGTGGACATATCAAAAATTGCCTTGGTAGTAGTCATGATTGCAGGCATACAGACCGGCGTGCTTTATCACCGTATTGATGATCTGGAATGTCAGCGGGATATTTACAAGTCCCGGTATGAGGACTGGGAGGGCGTGTCGAAAGAGATTGCAGAGTACGCCGATACCCTGCGGGATTCTCTGAAAGCACGGGACCGACTGGATGGAAAATTGCTGGTTGAGGATGCTGGCGATTTTCTCTGCACGGCCTACTGTACCGAAAAGCGGGAGCATATCTGCGGCACAGGAACCGGGATCACAGCCAGCGGTGCACCGGTAGAAGCTGACGTGACGGTAGCGGCTGACCCGGATGTGTTCCCGTTTGGAACCATCCTCTATATCGAGGACATAGGAGTGCGGATCGTTCAGGACAAGGGGGCAGGAATCCAGGGAAAGCACCTGGATGTGGCGGTTTCCGGCAGTCATGAAGATGCCCTGAATTGGAATGGCTACGGGACGCATAGAGTTTGGATTATCAAAGAAGGAGAATAAAAATATGGACGGATTTGTGAAAACACTGGGTGTTCTGATGGTTTTGGCAGCTGTGGCACTGTGGGCGGCACTGATTTTCTTTGTGCCTGCCGCACTGATTAAGTTCCTTTGGCTTTATCTGGTGGCATGATGGACAATGAAACGCTGACACGGATTCTGTCCGCACGATTTATAACGTGTAATGAGCAGGCCCGAAAAGGCAGTAAGGGATGCACGAAAGAGTGCAAACTCTATGAGCTGCAAGAACCGGGTATGACCTGCCGGGACAGCGTCCTTCTCCACGCAGAGGAAGCAAAGAAAATTTTGAAAATAAGGTCGAACAACTCCTGACACAGGCCGCCCGCTGCGGCGGCCTTTTTTGTGAGCATGGGAACAGGCCCGGCCCGGTTCAACTCCGGGATTGCCCAAAACTGAAAGGAGAACACACCGATGCAGAGGTACTACATTTTGCTGAAAGCGACCGGTGCTGGTGGGTGGCCGGGTTGGCTGCCGTACCGGCTGGATGCGGACAGCGCCGAACAGGCTGTTGAAAAAGCCAAGGAGCAGGCCGAGAATCATTACCAGGAGTACGAAAAGTTTGAAGTTCAGGCTATCGAAATTGAAAGGAGAAGCAAATGAAGCTGGCAGCAATCGCAAAGCTCATTAAGGCAGATGGGTACTGTAAACTCTACAAAGTGTTCTATGACGATTGCAGAACCTATGATTTGTACATTGGAACCAAAACGGCAATCTTCCCGCTGACCGGATTTCCGAAGGCACAAAATGAAAGTGAGTTGGCAACCCTCCTGGGCATCAGCAAAAAGGAATGGGCAGACATCGAGTTTGATAATGACTGCCCGGATGATCTCCATCACATCGAAGGGATGGATTTGGACGACACGGCAGACGGAGAAATGGACTGCGTGACCGGAAGAATCGGTATCCGGTACTGCGGGTGTGAACTGGTTCCAATGATCGAGCCTGTTTCGGGAACGGTCGGTTTTGTGGATGCGAAGCAGATCATGCCAGTAGCAGATGAAATCCGCAAGAGCGGATATTTCAAATACTGCGCCAGGAAGATGGCGAGCGGCGGACGCTACTATGTTATCAAGGACGGAATGGTGGTGCGCGGCGCGGTGCTTCCTGTAAAGCTGGAACCTCTGGCAAAGTCTGGACTGCGTGAGCTTGCCGACATGGTGAAAAAGACTAGGGATGTTGCCGATGTGGAGGACTTGAGCGAACAGGAGGACAAAAACGATGCGTAAGACTTTGGAACTGCTGGCTTTGTCCACCTGCACTGCCGCGCTGTGCGTAACACTGACTGGGTGTGAAGCAGTCAAGGGCACAGCAAGCGGTGAAAAACCGGTCAAGACGGTATATGTTTACCTGCCGGACGGCACTTTACTGGACAAAGGACGGGCGGACAAGGTAAGTTCGTTTGCACACAATGATCGTATCGTGAAAGTCACGATTGACGGGAAAACATACGAGACCAGCTGGGCCAATGTGGTTTTAGTGGAGGAATAACGATGAGCAAGATTTTGAAAAGTGTAACCTTGGGTGATGTGAAAAATGGTGGCATCTTCAGAGCGCTGGGCAAGGAGTTTGTGAAGCTGGATGCGGACGAACACGGCTGCCTTGTACTGGCAAAGGAAATTTGGACGAGAATGCCGTTCCGTGAAGGTGACGACCCAGAATGCCCCAACGATCTGCGCCGGAGCGAGATTATGCCATATCTGGGTAACTGCCTGGCAGAGTTTACAAAGAACGGCACTCCGCTGAGTACATTCATTCCGCTCAGAATCGACCTTCAGGACACGACCGGCCAGAACGAATACGGAATCTTTGAAGTGAGGATTGGCCTGTTGACCCTGCGCGGGTACGGAAAATATTGGCGGCTGATCCCGAAGGTAGATGCGCCGTGGTGGTTGGCAACGCCTTACGGTACGCCGAATTGCTCTCCGAACACCAACCACAGCCACTTCGTCTGGGCTGTCAGGTCTGATGGCTCCAGCGGCAGCTGGACCTACCACGCGACCTATGGTGTTCGCCCCGTTTTGTGCTTTTCCTCTGCACTCTTGGTCTCTGTCGAGGACAAAAGAGAGGCCGGGTTTTCGCTTTCCGATGTTCCGCTGGATGACCTGCTGGCCGAAATCAAGAGCCGGACGGAGGGCTAATCATGGATGCGGTAAAAAATGACGTGAAGCGGCTGGTCAAAATTGAGCTGGCCGCTGCAAACAAGAAGTTTCGGATGTTTGCAGGGCCGCATGAGGGCGCGGGAATCATCCAAGAAGAAGTCGTGGAAGCTGTGCAGGAAATGAACGGTCTGCGTCAGGAACTCAATGCAATGTGGATGAATGTTTACTCCAACAATCCGCAGATTTCCACGAAGGGTGTATATGACCGGGCTGTTGCTCTGGCCGTGGAAGCTATTCAGACAGCAGCGATGGCCCGGAAGTTTGAGCGCAGCCAGCGCCGTCACTGGCCGGGGGCAAAGGATCCGCACTATGGTGAAGAAGAATGACGCACCTACCGAAATCGAGACCATCACGCTGACCATGAGCCGCCCGGTGGCCGAGGCTGTGCAAGCGGCCTGCGAGTGGTATCTGCGGCTGCACATGGGACAGTTTTGGGATCTGGCAGAAGACTTGTGCTTTGCAAAATTCTACTCGGACGCGGAAAACAATGCGTTTCAGAGCGAGGAACAGCGTAAAAACGCTTTTAATGTTGCGATAGGCCGCAGAAATACCATGCTGCTAGAAATGGAACGGCTGTACAGCAGATGCGTTCTCCCGGCCCCGACCTCAGACGTAATGAAGGTGCCGTACCGGGCAGAACAGGTATGGCTTGCCATTCGCCACGCCCTGGCATGGCATGACAAGCCGGAGGGCGATCCATGGAAGGTGTGCTTTGATAAGCCGCTGAACCGCAGCGACCAGCCGCAGCCGGTAGTAAAACTCAATGAAAAGCAGGAGGCAAAGAAATGAGAAAGATTTTTATGGTGGGAGCATCTGCGGCGGCAAGCGTTTTGCTGATGACGGGATGCAACAAGCAGGTAATTGATTTGACCTACGAATATTCGCAGGCACAGATTAAAATGCCGGATGGAACCGTAATTGAGGGCAAGGTGGATAGCTGGAACGATTATGAAGGCGACCAGTTACAGGTCAAAATTAACGGAACAACATATCTGGCCCATTCGTCAAACGTGGTCCTCTGGCACTGAGCAAGGGCAAAGTTCGGGATCGAGAGGAAGAATTTGCACACGAATCTTGAAGATTTTGAGGTTATGAAGTTGGAGAAAGTGCAATGAGACAGAACGGGAGCAATGTTTATCTGCAACCGTTGCCGGAAGCAGGTATTTGCAGAACGGTTTGATGATGGCCGGTTTGACCAGAAGGCACTGGATGGGTGGGCGCTTGAAACGAGGGACTTCTTTGGAGTTGGTGACTTGTGCCCGGAGTGCTTCAAGGTGTACCGCGAAACGATGGAACGTTTTTATACGGGAGGCAAACGTGGAGCCTGAAAACACCTGCTGCACCTGCTATTACCATGACGCTAAAAGCTGGTTCTGCTATAACGGCCTGTCACCGAAAGGAACGGAGAACACAGACCCAGAGGACACCTGCGAGTTTTACGAAAAGAGAAGCGAGTGCGAAAGCTAACTGCCTGAAAATGGTGGTGGACGGAGGTGTACAGAGCGATGGAGAAAAAAGTCATCATTGAACTAACCGTCGAAGTAGAAAACCCGGATAACAGAAGCGTAGAAGAAGATATTATAGGTGCTTTGAGTGAAAGCCTGCATCACTTTGACGTTGTAAATTACACAGAGGATCCGCCGGTGCGGCCATACTGGGGAAAATACTGCGGAATCCTGAAAGAAGATTACTACGGCTGCCCTATTTGCGGCTACATAACGAACTGGCAACCGGAGACCTGTCCGGTGTGTCACACTCGGCTGGAAATGTGGGATGGAAAAGGTAAAGGAGCTTAAAAAATGGACAGAAGTGAACTTGAAAAGCTGGCAGAGCGCTACCAGCAGAAGGCGGACCGTGCCTTTGAGAACTATCAGGATACCGGCCTCCGGCGCTACGATACAGAGCGTAACAACATGGAGGACCTTGCCGATGCGCTGCGGATGGCAGCAAATGCGGCAGACGAACACGCTGAGCACACAAATATGCGGGGATCGCTTGCTGAGTCTGTAAACGCTGCGCAGAACATCAAATGCACGACAGACCAGGACGACCGTGTGAAGCTGGTGGACAAGCTGGTGGAAGATCTGCTGGCCTATGGCCGGATGCACAACTGGATCGCAATGAAAGGCTGAACGAAACTAATCAAGCTCCTAATCAAGAATTAAGCAAGCCCGTCGTTAAATTGCCGCCCTGACGAGGCGGCAAGGGGCTTGTATGTGTAACTTAATCTAGCGACCACAGAAGAACACAAGCCGGGGAAAGCGGGGGTCAAGGGGGAGAAAACGAGGGCGGGTCTGTATGGCTTGAAGGAATGAGAAACTCAAAAAGACCTGCCCGGCGTTGTATCCCCCTTGTCCTGCGAAGCCATGTGTGCTTGGTTCACAGAAAAGAAAATCCCAGTAGAGCTTTGCGGAAGGAGGAAGTGAACGGTGCGGGCATGGTACATTCGGGAGCAGAGACACATTCTAGGAACGTCCGATTATGCAGAAGTGGACCTCTTTGAAACAACGGACAAAGAGCATACCGCATCCACCCGCCGCAAAAGAGAGCTGGCAACCTCCATTGCGCAGCAGAAGTATAACGACATGATAGCGAGACGGTATTTCTGCCAGCTGGCCTATACGAATTTCGGGGAAAGCGACTGGGCGGTCACGTTTACATACGACCACGGCCACCAGCCAGCACCCGGAGATTTTGACCAAGTAGACCGGGACTGGACGAATTTTACCCGCCGCTTGAAGCGCTTCTGCAAAAAGATGGGTCGAGAAGCATCCAAGTGGATGCAGGTTGCAGAGTACAGCGTGGTGGACGAGGACGGGAAAGTTACCGGCAGACACCACCATCATGCGATCCTGCAAGGCAATCTGACATGGCAGGAGATCAAGGACTTGTGGCGGGACAGCACCGGGCGGCCGATGGGGCTTGTGAAAGTTGAACCTATCGATCTGACCTGTTCCAGCTTTGAACGCTTGACGACCTACATGACGAAAGCCCGCGCCCGCATCCGCCGCTGGCGGCAGAGCCAAGGACTGAAAAAGCCGAAAACTCCGCGCCCGAACGACACAAGATGGAGCCGCAAGCGCTTTGACGAAGCGTTTACCCTACCGGATGATCGTGCGTACTGGGAGAAAAAATACCCTGGCTATACTCTGCGTGAGTGTGAGCAGCATATCACCGGCAACAACACCAAGCATTTGATCCTCAAGTTGAAAAAGAAACCGGAGACCCGGCGGAAGAACAGGAGAAACCAGCCATGAGCATGAGATTGGAACTTTCTGACCTGCCGCCACGCTACCGGGCACAGGCGGAAAAGCAGCTTGCACAGAGAAGGTGCGGGGGCAAAGCTGCACCTGCATCGTTGGAAGCCGCTGTGAATGCCGCCAGATCGACCGGACACGAGTTTGACAGCCGGGGCGAGTATGACTACTACATGGGAACTGTTCTGCCCAAAGTCCAGAGTGGCGAGGTCGTGAAGGTAGAGCTGCACCGCAGGTTTACTATGCTGCCGGAAAAAGAATACGGCAATGTGAAGCTCCCAGCGGCGCACTATACCCCGGATTTTGTGCTGACCTATGCTGATGGCACGGTTGAGGTGGTGGAAGTGAAAAGCAAATTCACCCGGCGGCAGCAGCGTGATTACATCCACCGCCGCCGTATGTTTATCGATCTTGTGGCAGAACCGCAGCACTGGCGGTTTATTGAGCATATCACGCCAGATACGGCGGAAGAAATCAGAAAGTGGAAGCGCCTGGCCGAACAGGCGGGAAAGGATTCATCATGGGAAAAAGCAGGGCAAGGATGCCAGCATTCTACCGGCAGAGCATCCAGAATGCAGTGAATCAGCAAATCAACATCGGCAAGTCGAAGCACCGCACGACGCTGAACCGTGAGGCAATCGGGCAGGTCGTTTCGTACTGCGCAGTTGCCGCGGCACATGATCTCTGGGACTGGGGAGAGAAAGAATCTACGCTCCTGACCTTGAAGATGAACAATGCTGCATCCAGGTATATCATGGATCACGACAAGTACGGTGCACCGGAAGCCCTCAAGCGGCTGGAAGCACGCACTGCCCACCTGATGCCGGAAGAATTTTGGCTCCCGGCGGGTGGTCTGGTAGGCTCTGAAAAAAAGCTGCGTGTTCTGGCTGAACGCCGGGACGCTGCAAAGATGATCGTTCGTTTCTTTGCGGAATCACTGGAAGAAATGGAATATACCCCTGAACAAATTGAGACCGTGAAGGAAGAAATCAAGAAAAATTACCAGCAGTTCCTCGGCTGGGTGGACGATGGCGGAGAAGAAGTTGCCTATGATCGTCTGCGCCGGGTCATTGAGGACATTTACGGCGTGGGTGCCATGGTGGAGCGCGTCAAGGGTGAAGAACCCGTTTTCGGAGAACCCCTTTTCAAGAAAGATTTTTGATTTTTTGGGAGGACTGAGCAGTGAAAGTACACGAGGCGGAGACAATCTTGAAATATTATGCGGACATCCCGCAGCGGATAGAGATCATCCGCCGTCAGTGCACCGCACTGAGCGATGAAGTGGACCCTATGCGGGGCATGGGCACCGATGGAATGCCCCGCGGCGGAACACCTGGGGACAGCACGGCGGCGATGGCCTGCCGGATGGATGAACTGGGCATTGGAGACCAACTACGTCAGCTGGAACGGCAGCGGGCTGTGTTGCTGGAAGATCAGAACATTATCCGGGGACAAATGAACCGGCTGGACAGCGGCCACAATCTGATTTTAACGGAGTTCTACATCAGCCACAAAAAATGGCACGAAGTACAGCAGAAAGTTCCATACAGTGTGCAGCACTTGAAGTACCTGCGAAACGTCGCTCTTGCACAGCTGGGAAGGAACCTGGAACGGCTCCCGGAGTGCGCCGCTTTATTATCGCGTGCGTTAAACACGCGCGAGGAACAGCGCCGAGCGGATGCCTGGGCGGAGGGTGACATTCTCTTATAGGCAAAGCTGCCTGCGGAACTTCATGTGCAGGCGCTTCCGCAAAATCGTGTCCGATGGTCGTAGAAAAACAAACACGACTACCCAAAAAATCTGAAAACAGGCATAGAAATAACCCGGCGGGCAGTTGGCCTACCGGGTTTCGTGCAAAGGAGGACAAAGTTATGGGAAAGAAGCATAAAAACAAGGTTCGGGTGCTGCCCGGAAGGATGTATAGGCTGGTGCGGAGTGACAGGAGCGTATACTGTGACGCAGAGAACGCGCTCAGAACCTGCTTTATCGAAGAAACCAAAGAGCAGCAGGCCGCACGGGAAGAGGGCGAACTGTGCCGGTTCGTGAGGATGGCACCGGATGGTGGCGTTGAACTGATTTCAAACGCAGGAAACGTAGTCCGTTTCAAGAACGCAGAAGATCTTGCGAAAATGCTGCGTTTCGCAAAAGATGTGCTGAGGGTTACGGAGGCCTTGAAAAATGGGAATCAAAATTGAACTGACCGATGATAAAATTATTGAACCGTCTGGCGGAATAGCAATGTTTGACCTTCCGGGCAGAGAATTTCCGGGGAACGAGGATGTGCTGTTTGATCTGCGCTGGTCTGTGATTCCACGGAGAGAGGGCGGAATTGAAGTCTTTGGAGGAAATGATGGCAAAATAGTCCTGGAATCGGAAGAAGAGGTAAAGGATCTGTGCGAAGCTATGATACGTCAAATTAGAGCAAAACCGATATTCTCGGATTCAGGAGAGCCGCTGCTGGACTGCCAATCTGAAAGGCGGGCGGCTGAACCGGATTTACGCGAAGGAGGACAAAGTGAAGATCAAAATTGAGATTGACAGCGGCATGATAAGCCCGCGAGAATATGCCGTTAGAACCATCGCAAAAGAAATCGTGAAAACTGGAATCAAAGAAAAGCAGATCTGGTACAACGAAGCGGCAATCCAAACCGAATTGGAAAATGCAGAGGTAGGAAGGCTCGTCAGGTGTTGGTTAAAAAATGTTTGGCCGATTCCACAGCTACGTTCTTTGCAATCTCGATTATCACATCTGCGCTGAAAGAGCCGGCCTTTTTGGCAACGCTTTTGATCTTTTCCCAGTTCGTATCAGACCGAATGTTTTCAAGAAATCTATGCCCATCAGGCGTAATGCGGGAAATGGGAATGCGATAAGTGTCTTTCGAGAAAAGCGTTTCAACAAACCCGGATTTGACGCAATACTCAACGGCGTAAAAGAGATCGTCGTTGTCGTAGGTCTTTTCAAGTTCAAGCTGGTAGGCTGGCGGTGTTTCCGGGTCATCCAGCAGGAAGTCGTTCACATTGTTTTTCTGGTAAGAAATGAAATAGCAATAGTGGTTATAGTCTGTGTACTCTTCTGCGCAAAGCATAACGGCGCGGACGCAATCCATGTTTAACTTCATACAAACCATCCTTTCAACACCATAAGCCCGTCAGGTCATCGACCCGGCGGGCTTTTTGAATTTCGTGATTTACTTTTCGTGTGGCGGCTGGTCATCCGGCGGAGCGTTGCGCTTGATGATGATCTGCGCCTCGTTGGGATCACGACCTTCCTCTGTGTTGGCCTGGGCAATCTGTTCAGCCAGACCTACCGGCAGACCGTTTTCGTCCAGCGGCCCAGTGTAGCCGTCGTAGTCCACGATGTTGATGCAGGGCGGTGGCGGGACGGTCTTGTAATACCTGCCGTCCTCATAGTTCTGATCCGTGACCCGGTTCCAGTAACCAATGTCGCCGTGCTCTTCCTGGGCGGCTTCCATTGCGTCTCTGGCCTGTTCTTCCGTCAGACCATCGAACAGCAGGCGGGAGCCGTCCGCAAAAGCAGCGACCAAACGCCACGGGGCAAAAAATTCAATTTCGTCCATGAATATGCTCCATTTCGTGCCGTTTTAGTGAATGAGTTGAAGTTTTGATAACGAAAAAGTTCAATTCAATCACAAAAAAGTGAATTTCGTGGTTAAAAAGCTGCTTTTCGTGGCTAAGACCGGATTTTTGCAGATAAATTGCAAATTTCGCGGTCAAAAAGTAAGATTTCGTGAAGTAAGATTCTTTACTCCGGGATGTAACCATTCAGGCAGCGATTAAAACCGCGTTTCGTGAGGGCATCGGTAACTCTGTCCTCTGGGAAGTAGTAAGTGGACCCGTCTGCCGCGGGCACAGCCCCGGCGGGATACTCTGCGCCGGTGTACCAGTCCGTTTCCGTGTCGTACTTGCGGTGCAGGTACTTGTAAACGTCGCGCTGGGCTTTGTCGAACACCTCCACGAAAGAGAAGGATGCACAAGGGGGCATCTCTTTTGCCAGCATGGGTGCGTTCTGCGCCAGCCATGCAGCCATTACGGTTTTGGCCGCATTTCGTTTCGGCTTGCCTTCCCGGTGCACCAGATCCAGCAGCTGTACAACAAAGGGCTTTGGCAGATCGTTCAGCACTTCTTCCAGCGGGTACGGATTTTCGTGCAGCAGGGGCGACGTGCGCAGCTCCGGCACGAGATCCAGATCGTGACAGGTTACAGGCTTCTGGCGGTCGTCGATGCGCTCACTGGTGTAATACAGCATATCTTTGATTGCGTTCTGCGCCGCGTCGGAAAGCTGCTCCACCAGAGCAACACTGTCTGCAAAGCTGATCTGCGCCTCGTTTCGTTCGCCGGTGCTGCGGCCCGTCTTATAGGCCGCATCAATGATACCAAGCTCCATAGCCAGCCGGAAAATGTGCTTGCAGGGCTTTTTGCGCTTTACAAAATCGTTGCAGGTGCAGCTTGCAAGGCTGGTCTGGTACGGCTCTTTGCCGGATCCATAGAAAACCCCGGTTTCGTGTTCCTTGTCCACAGAAAGCGGGCTGGTCTTGCTCTGCTGGGCGCTGGCAAGGCGCTTTTCTTCGTCAGTGTCTGCGGGATGCTCTGTCCAGGGGCCGAAGGCGGGAATCATAGTCATAACGGGAAACCTCCTTTTCGTGTTTCGTTACTGTCATGATAGAGCAAAACGCAAATAAAAGCAATAAATTAGAACAAGATTTCGTGACGGGATGCAAGAATAACCCCGGCGGGCTGCCGGGGCTGGCTGTCAGAACGGCAGGCCGGTATAGTTGCGCATGGGAATGGCATCGGCGGCGGGCACCAGCATATTGAGCAGTTGCCGGTATAAAGCCGGGTTTGCTGCACGCTGGGCACGGAAGTCCTCTAGGAATTGCGCCTGTGCTGCCAGATCGGCCAAGTTTTCGTCATCCACGTTGTAGCATTGGCATTGATCCGGCCCAGCGGAGTATATCCAACATCGAACCATGAAAACACCTCCTTTCTGTTTCGTGATGTTCCCGACGTAAATGCCGGGAAGATGGGGCGGGGTTGCTTTGTCCGGTGCAGCCCTGCCAAAATATCCGGTTTCGTGTTAAGCGTTCAGCTGTAAAAACGTGCTCTGCGTGGGGATCAGGTGCCGGGTGAGGGTGTCGGTGTAGCTGGCCTCTCCCTCGTAGCTGTCAACCACCCGGCGGTCTGCGGCGGCCATATCGTGATAGCTCTTTTTGCCGTAGGTGGGAGGCAGCCAGCCTTTGCGCTGTCCGGCGTAGAGATTGAAGGACTTCAAAACGTCCGTGTTCGTAAACTCGATGTGGCAAGTGCCTTTCTTGTAAAACGTGGCGGTGAAATAGTGCAGCTGGATCTTCTGGGTCTGGCCGCTCTTTTCGGCGGCATCCAGAACGGCGCGGAGTTCGTCCCCATTGTAGGGCTTGCCGTTCGTGTCAAGGAAGTGCAGCACCCGCTCGATCTGGGCAACATGGCCTGTTGCATTGTACCGGGGGCAGAAACGCCCATCGTATGTATCAAAGGCGTTGCAGCGGAAAATCACCTTGCGGTTGATCTTGTACGCGGAGTTCGTGCACCAGCCGTTGTAATAATGCACGTTCTTGCTGTACTCGTCGTTATAATGCAGGTTCGTCCAGTCATCGAACAGCTTTATAATTTCGTGGTCGATGCTGGAAAGAAGATTTCGTGAAATTTCTTCCCGGACGGTCAGAATGTTGTACGCGCTGAAGTCGTAGCCTTCAAGCTCTTTGATTCGCTTCTGGTAATCCTGCTGCATTTCGTAGGTCATCGCATCGAACAGCTGCGGCATTTCAAACAGCTGTTTCCAGTACATCCCGCGCAGTTCCCGGATAGCGTCGTTATAAGATTTCGTGAAAGCCATCACGGGGTTTTCTTTCTTACCAGCGCCGGCAGAGGAAAACAGGGACTTGATTCCGTTGTACTCTTCATAGATCCGGCGCACACCCTCTGCGGCGGCGTTGTACCGCTCAATGGCTGCCGTGATGGGGTCGGAAGATACCAGGGCGGCAAACTCCGGGTTTTCTTTCAAGCGCTCTGCGGTTTCGTTTTTCAGATCCAGCCGGATCCGGCTCACCGGCTCCCGGTCGGGAATGTCCACCGATACAAGCGCTACCTCAACACGGGCAGCCCGGCGGGCATTCTTGAAAGCATCCGGGATGTATTTTACCGTGGCGTGCAGCTCTTCCAACTTTGCGGCCAGCTCTTTCCGTTCGTTGGTGCAGGGGTTGCGCAGGGTTTCGGCGTTCAGCAGGCACCGCACCTTGCCACCGTCCTTCATGATGTCCAGCGCCTTGAGCAGGTGCGCGGCACCGGCGGAGAAAGGCGGATTCATGACGATTGCAGCGTATTTTGTGGTGGGGCGGAAGGTCAGAAAGTTATCGTGCACCACCCGGAAACCGTCTTTCTTCAGCACGGCGCGGAAGTCGCTGGAAAGCTCGATGCAGTCAAGCTCTGCGCTTCGTGCCTTTCCCTTGTCGTAGCGGTCAACCTCGCCGGTTTTATAGTCGTGGTGGACGTTGAACGCCAAAGCGTGGACCTGACGCGCAAGCGCTCCATCACCGGCGGACGGTTCAAGGATGGGTTTCGGGTAGGTGGTGAACCCGGATTTTACTTCCCGCAGGGAAAAGACCATATCAAAGGCCAGACTGTCCGGCGTGGGGTAGAAGTCCAGGGCATCGTTGGGGGTGGTCATCGTGTAAACCTCTTTTCGTGTTTCGTGATATGCCCGGCGGAATGCTGGGCGGTGGGGCGGGGCCGCTTTATCCGGTGCGGCCCTGCCAGGGCATCCGGTTTCGTGTCAGGCGTTGAGCTGGTAGCCGCGGCGGGCGCAGATGAGGCGGAGCCGGGCGGCGGCGATCTGCTGGCGGACCGCTTCGGGCCTGCCGGTGCACTGGGCTTTCCGGCGCAGGTCTTGCAGTGTCCACTGCTGACGGATGATCTCGCGGGCCTGCTCAAAGATGTTGTCAAACTTCTTCATGATTTCGTTCTCCTTTCGTATCATGCAAACAGGCGGTTGCATACCTGCTGTATTTCGTCGTTCGCCTTCATCGGGGCAATGAGCACGGAAACGGCGGCCTTCTTCGGGTCTACGGTGTCCGTTGCCAGGATGGGCGCAAACGGGCTGTTGCTGCTGTGGTAAACAAATTCGTGATGATCCACAAAAGCGTCATACTCCGAATTTATCATGATGGGCCGGGATCCATTGCGGAACATTCGGAACGTGCCCCAGACTTTGCCCTTTGCTTCGACTTCCTGCAAGATCGAAGTGCGTTTGACTTCTTCTTTGCAGACGCTGAACTTCTGGAACATCTGCGCGGCGGTCAGCTGGTGCGGATCGTTGACCACAAACCCGGCATCGCTGGAAACGATGGTCACGCCGTCGGCGGGTGCGTCCTGCATGGTCACGGGCTGGATAACATCCCGGTAAAGGATGGCGGGCAGCTTGAACGCTGCATAGCCGGTGATGATGTACACGCTGCCGCTCTGGCAGGTGATCCGAACGGCGTTGCGGCTTTTTGCCTGCCCTTTCAGATAGGCGGTGATCTTCTTCACATTCAGCCCGGCGGGGGTGCTGGTTGCTCTTTTCATATTGCAAAAACTCCTTTTCGTTTTCGTTCTGTTTTTCGTGCCCGGTGTGCTGCCGGGGTAGTGGGGCGGGGTTGCTTTGCCCGGTGCAGCCCTGCCAAAATATCCGGTTTCGTGGTGGTGGGTCATGCCAGCAGACCGGCGGCGATGCTCTCAAAGTCCAGCTGCTTCACCGGCGCTTCATCCAGCACGGCTACGGCGGCGGGGGCCTGCTTTGCGTCCTCTACGGCCTTCCGGGTCTTGCGCCAGGCATCCAGCGCGGCGGCCTGACCCTTGCGGTCGGTTTCGGGAACAGCCAGGAAAGCGGCCTTTGCTTCCCGCTCTGCCTTGCGGAGCACATCCGGGGCGGGCTTTTTCGTGGCGGTGGGCTTGCTGGTCTTTTTCGTGGGCAGCGGATCGACGTGCACAAGCTCCGGCAATTCGTGGTGTTCTTCGGTGATGATGGGGGCCGGGGTGCTGGCGGTCTGCTCTGCTGCTGCCTTTGCGGCCTTGCGTTCTGCGGCCAGCTTTTTGTTATACTCCATGATGGCGGCGACAGATCCGAAGCGGCCGGCGGGGGCCTGCTTTGCGTCGTGTACCTGCAAGCAGCTGAACAGGTGCGATTTCGTGGGGTAGAAATGCGGCGCGGGGGCTGCTTCCTTGCCTTCGGCTTCAGCGGCTTCCCGCTGGGCCTTGCTGGGGCGGGTGGTGTACTTCCACAGGTAGCATTCAATCAAATGCGTTTCGCCCTTCTTGACGCTCTTGCCTTCTTTCTTCCAGTAATCGAAGGTGTGCAGCTCTGCCGCTGCAAGGATGATTTCAACGTCTGCGATGGTGGCGGGCTGTTCGTCGCCGTTCTCGTCGGTGGTGACTGCGTTTGCAGCCATTGCGGCGATCTGCTCCGGGGTGTGGTGCGCGGTGGCGATGGCGTGCAGGGTGGCGGGGTCCAGCTTCGCGGCTTCGTTCATGATGATCTGATTGTTGGTCATGCCTTTCATGGTTCGTTCTCCTTTGTTCGTTGTGGTTGATGTTCGGGATGATCTCCCGGCGGCTGCCGGGGTAGTGGGGCAGGGCCGCTTTGTCCGGTGCGGCTCTGCCAGGGCATCCGGTGGGCATTCAGCCCAGAAGCACGGCCGCGGCATCCTGCCAGGTGGGAAAGCTGTAGAACGTGCGGCGCTCTGCGTTGGTGTTCTCGCTGGTGATTCGTGCGGCGATCCGCTGCCCGGTGCGGGGGTCCCACCCTTCCAGCCGATACCCGGCGGCCTGAAGGCGGCGGGCTGCGGCGTTCTCCTTGCGGTTCCGTTCGCGGATCTGTTCAAGTGTCATCATGGTGCAGGCTCCTTTCAATCTTCGGTGCAGTCATGGCAAAACAGAGCGTCAACCACTCTGTCATCTGCGAAATTGTCCGGGGTGTCGTTGGCATCAACTACCAGCTGCACCCGGTCATAAATCCGCAGATCGGTTTTTGCATCGACGGTAAAAAACCAGTCGTCACCGTCCAGCGCATCGGTGCACCAGACTTCAACCGCGCCGTCATCGGTGGCGGTCATGCCCTGCACAATGGCCGGGGCGATGTAGCGGCCCAGGAGGCCGACGGTGTAGGGGCATTGTGCCGCGGCCTTCGGTGCGGTGCCTGCCAGCAGTGCGGCCGCCAGTGCGGCGGCGGTGGTGATCTTCTTTGCAAGTGTCATGTTCTTTGCTCCTTTGCTTTTCAGGTTTGCCCCGGCGGGCTGCCGGGGTTATGGGGCGGGGCCGCTTTGTTTGAGCGGTGCGACCCTGCCAGGGCATCCGCTTGACTTTACCGCCTTTCGGTGGTAAACTGGCCTACAAGATGCGTTGTGGAAAATTCATCTTGCAAGCCTGTCACCTGCTTTAGTGGGTGGCGGGCTTTTTTGCTGCCTGCTTCTTTTTCCACTCTGCCAGGTAGGCGGCCCAGATCGCTTTTTTCAAAGCGGCGGGGAGTTTGAAAAATTCAATGCTCATGTGTTGGCTCTCCTTTCGGCTTACTCGCAACCGTCCGGCTGTTGTCCGGCTCGCTTGCTGTGGCTTTAGTCTAACCGTCGACGGTTACAAAGTCAAGCCCCTTTCGGCCAATTTGTAGAAACTCACAAAAACCGTAGACGGTTCAGCCCGGTGCATTGTGCAAGATGACCGTAGACGGTTTTCGCCTTATAATATATAATAAAATAAACAAGAGAGGTGATAAAATGGCCGTTTCAGAAGCACACAAAAAGGCAAGCTATAAATATAACGCAAGCCGGGACAGCATCACGATTCGCCCGGAACGGAGCAAGGGCGCGGCAATCCGTGCCGCAGCTGTTGCCAGCGGAAAAAGTTTGCAAAATTATATACTTGATGCACTCAATGCCAAGATGCAGCAGGAAGGGCAGCCGTTAGAGATCGACCCGGCGGAATCCGGGGAAGAAGGGGGACTATAGGGGGTTACTGGGGAGGCTATAACTCACTAAGTTCTAGCCCTACACCTAGAGCACTACCCGGTAAAGTGGAGAATCTGACCCCTCCGGCAAACGGCAAAAACGCACCGGATGGAGCACCGCCAGCGCCAGCCGTGACGCTGGAACGCCGACAGCGGGAACGGTGCCAGCGCTGACCATGCCCACCGGCACCGCCAGCAGATCAGCCCCACCACCGGCACCGGGACGCACCCCGCCGGAACCATTGCCGCCAGTGCAGACCAAAG
>ULYD01004796.1_pt1 | contig 49493 bp, 47 predicted proteins | sample 1961831 | NCBI WGS metagenome assembly ULYD01 (sample SAMEA4835854, study PRJEB28245) | human gut metagenome | biome: gut microbiome; material: fecal sample | place: Denmark | collected 2008 | reverse complement strand
TTTACTCACTTAGCCGCGTGTCCACTATTGCTGGGTAAGATCATATCTGCTCCTTATGTCAGGGGAACAGGTAATAGCTATATAGCGGAACGTCTTAGTGCTGTAGTTATTCCATTTTGCTATTTGTCTAATAGGACTAATCTTAAAGAAAACAAAACGATTAACTAAATGGAAAGGCAATTGTTAATGGCGTTTGCTAAAGAGATGAAGTTCTTCTACTTTATTGATTTTGAATGATTTTTAAGAAATATGATTTTTTTGTTGACATTTAATGATAATGTGTTTTACACATTATACATCGTGATTAATAACTTTTATAAGGATTTTGTTTGATGAAGTAGATGTGTTCTAATTTGATAGATAAAACGTTATCTCACATAATTTATATCATTCGATTAATTGTTGATCCTTCCTGATAAGGATAAGATTGCTAATAGCTTAATATATTAAAGCATGCGGAGATTATTTATTATGAATATGGAAACTAATTCGCACACAACAAGCCCATACATTCAGCTTATTGAGCAAATTGAAGTGTTACAACAGGAAGCAAAGCGACTGCGAGAGCAGGAAATTCAAAGTGTAATTGAGTCGATTCAAAAGCAGATTACTTATTACAATATAACCCTACAAGAGCTGGGATATACTAATGTGCCTGATGATGGCCTTGCTCGCCGGAACTCATCGAAAGGAGTTTATTATCGCAATGAAGAAGGGCAGACCTGGTCGGGAGTTGGCCGACAGCCACGCTGGCTTAAAGAAGCACTGTTGAATGGAATGAAGAAAGAAGATTTTCTTGTGAAGGACACCGAAGACGAAATAATACCGCTGAAAAATATTTAACATGAAATCATTAAATGATAACGATAACTGAACTGGAAGACGAAATAATAAAAAATAAAGAAGCCGCAAATATTTTCATTGAAAAAATAAACGACAAAAAGAACGAAATCCATGAAAAAATGAAACACCCCTTGGATAAAGTTACCTACAATGAAGCAAAGGAACTGCTCATTGCCTGCGATGCGGCAATCAGGATCATAGAGATAATGCTAATCAGAATTAATAATAAATAGAGGACGAGTATTGTGAGCCAAACAAAAAATAGAGAACTGTTAGATAAAAAAATAAGATCAGAAATTGAGGTGATAAAAAAAATAATCGCCGAATTTGATGTCGTAAAAGAAAACGTTAATGCTTTAAGTGAAAAAGCAAAAACAGATCCTCAGGCTGCAGAAAAATTAAACAAATTAATTGAGGGGTATACATATGGTGAAGAGCGAAAATTATATGATTCTGCCTTAAGTAAGATTGAAAAACTAATAGAGACAATGAGTCCTCCAAGATCTAAAAACCAATCAACAAAAAATCAACGGAATAAAAATAATAGAAAAATAGTATGACGATTTTGAATAAAATAGACTATAACTATTATAAATTAATTAATTATCCAATTATGATGGTCCATGATGAATGGCTAGGTGATTTAACCGGTGTCAATCAGGTTAGTTTTCGGCATTTAAGAGAAAGTAGTTCTACTCGTAATCAACTCAACAAGATATTGCGTCAGGAAATACAAGATAAAATTTCTGGAGTGGAATTATCTGATATAAATAAGGAAGGTTTTTTATATCAGTCAATTGGGAAAATAAGATTGCTTGCTCTAAGTAGTGCATTATTTGAAATTCAATGCCCTGACTATATTTTTTCACGATTATATCGAGAAACTCTGATCAGAGAGATAGGATATCAAAATGTGAAGCAGTTATCATTCTATTGGCAGGGAGGGCAATGTAAACCAGAATATGGCGAAGAACGGTTTTGTTCTGAACTGATAAAATACGGTGCAGGAAATCTTGAATGGCTATTTTCTGATAATCCCTTATGGACTATAGTCAAATATCTTTTACCGAAAAGTGGAGAAATAAAACCAACCCATATTAATGATTTATTTCTTAACAGACTTAATAAAATTTTATTGCCTTATGAAACTTTATGAATATAAAAATATAAAAATTGATTTAGTGCTTACGGAAGATATCATACCAGAAGATAAGTTACTGGAAATTATTCAATCTGATGATATAGTCAAGTTGGCTCGAAAAAAAACATGTGAACATTTACTGAGGGCGAGGAGGAAGTCGAAAAAATTAAAGACAGAATCCAGAAAAAAAATCGCCAGAAAAATAATGGCAATGAGAGAAAGGATTCGAAAAAATAATAAAATAAAATTAGAGAAAGAAGTTAACAAATCGATAAAATGGGTTAAAGATATTCAGGATATCGAGTTGGTCTTAATGCAGGACATAATGAATAAGGTTCATTCGTCACTGACTAATGCATTACATTCTTTAGACACATCATCAAGAATTAATTGGGATGATTTACTTAATGAAGTCGTAAGGGAAACGCTTTCCCATAACAATATTGTTGGAGCTATTAAGATCACTAAAAACCCAGACATTAAACTTGATCCTGGAGAGGCTAATAATATACAGCTTATTAATGATGCAGACGCACCACTTAATAAGATAATAATAGAAAATGAATATATGAGAATAACTTTAGATCCGTTAGAACAAATAAATATTTTATTGAATTCATTTAAAGAGAATTATCTTAGCATTATTCAGGAATGATGATATGTCTCAATTAATGACCATTGGCTCACAGCCAATATTTTTAATTATTGTATTTTTTCTTTTATCATTACTGCCTATATTTGTTGTTATTGGTACTTCATTCCTGAAAATTTCGATTGTATTGGGGATTCTGAAGAACGCATTAGGTATTCAACAGGTACCACCAAATATGGCGCTAACATCAGTATCTTTGATACTGACAATGTTTATTATGTCTCCGATAATATTACAGATAAATGATAATATTTCTCAGGAACCAATCAATTACACCGACTCTGATTTTTTTCAAAAAGTTGATGAAAAAATATTATCACCATACCGCGGTTTTTTAGAAAAAAATACAGAGAAAGAAAATGTTGAGTTTTTTGAACGTGCAGCTCAAAAAAAATTGGGTAATGAAACTATCTTAAAAAAAGACTCTCTATTTATACTGTTACCAGCTTTCACGATGGGGCAGCTTGAAGCTGCATTCAAGATAGGTTTTTTGCTCTATTTACCTTTTATTGCGATAGATTTGATCATTTCCAATATCTTATTGGCCTTGGGTATGATGATGGTATCGCCAGTAACAATTTCGATTCCTTTTAAGATCTTGTTATTCATTCTTGTTGGAGGCTGGCAAAAATTATTCGAATTTCTGTTGGTGGTGAATTGATGGAAACTGGATATTTTGTTCAATTATGTGTGCAAACACTTTGGATAATATTTATCCTCTCACTGCCTACAGTCATAGCGGCCTCTGTTGTCGGCATTATTATTAGCCTGGTTCAGGCTATAACGCAGTTACAGGATCAAACATTGCCTTTTTTGCTAAAAATAATAGCAGTGTTTGCTACGCTTGCCCTGACTTATCACTGGATGGGAACAACAATCATCAACTTCTCGTCGATAATATTTGAAATGATTCCGAAGGTGAATGGCTAATGAATGAAATAATGACGGTCATAGTATCATCATTTTTTTGTATACTCAGGCCGCTGGGGATGTTTATTATTCTACCAATATTTTCAACAGGTGTTTTGCTCAGTAACTTTATACGCAACTCAATTATGATTGCGTTTACACTTCCAATTATAGTAGAGAACTATACATTTTCGGAAAAATTACCATCCGGAATTTTTCAGTTGACAGGCATAGTGCTAAAAGAAATAAGTATAGGCTTTTTCATTGGGTTATCATTTACTATTCTTTTTTGGGCAATAGATGCGGCTGGGCAGATTATTGATACTTTAAGAGGTTCAACAATATCTTCAATTTTTAACCCGTCTATAAGTGATTCATCTTCTATCACTGGTGTTATTTTATACCAATTTATCACTGTGATCTTTGTTATTCATGGTGGGATACAAAGCGTTCTGGATAAGTTGTATTTATCCTACGAGATATTACCATTACAAGCCGATATTGCATTCAATCGTGCTTTAGTAGATTTTTTATTTTCGCTATGGGATTCATTTATTAAACTGATGTTATCATTTTCAATTCCCATGATTATCGGTATCTTCTTATGTGATATGGGGTTTGGGTTTCTCAATAAAACAGCGCCTCAGCTAAACGTATTCACATTATCACTGCCGGTAAAAAGTTTGATAGCAATCTTTATATTGTTATTAGTTATTCATGTTTTCCCTGATTTTATTACGGCAAATATTCATTCTGACATAATTGACAGATCGTTACCGAGCATGATTAATGAGTGAAAAAACAGAAAAGCCCACACCCAAAAAACTAAGGGATCTAAAAAAGAAGGGCGATGTAACAAAAAGTGAAGAGGTAATGGCTGCAGTGCAGTCATTAATCTTATTTTCATTTTTTTCTTTATATGGTGCGAGTTTTTTCGTTGAGGTTGTTGAGTTAGTTAATACGACTATAGACTCGCTAAATAGACCGTTTTTGTATGCCATTCGTGAAATATTAGGTGCGGTATTAAACATATTTTCATTGTATATTTTGCCAATTTCTTTGATTGTCTTTGTTGGAACTGTTACAACTGGTGTATCACAAACAGGATTCATCTTTGCGGTTGAAAAAATAAAACCATCGGCTCAGAAGATTAGTGTAAAAAATAACCTGAAAAATATTTTTTCTGTAAAGAGTATTTTTGAGCTGCTTAAGTCAGTATTTAAGTTAGTGATAATTACTCTCATTTTTTACTTTATGGGGCATTCATATGCAAATGAGTTTGCAAATTTCACAAGACTGAACGCATATCAAACTCTTGTCGTTGTTGCCTTTTTTGTTTTTCTTTTATGGAAAGGCGTGTTATTCGGATATCTACTCTTTTCAGTATTTGATTTCTGGTTCCAGAAGCATGAGGGACTGAAGAAAATGAAAATGAGTAAAGATGAGGTGAAACGAGAAGCCAAGGATACTGATGGTAACCCTGAAATTAAAGGGGAGCGCCGTCGCCTTCATTCTGAGATACAAAGTGGAAGTCTGGCTAATAACATCAAAAAATCAACCGTGATCGTCAAAAACCCGACTCACATTGCGATTTGCCTATACTATAAACTCGGGGAGACTCCATTGCCTTTAGTTATTGAAACAGGAAAAGATGCCAAAGCTCTACAGATCATTAAACTGGCTGAACTCTATGATATTCCAGTGATTGAAGATATTACTTTGGCAAGAAGTCTTTATAAGAACATACATAAAGGACAATACATAACAGAAGACTTTTTTGAACCTGTAGCACAATTGATTCGTATAGCAATAGATCTTGATTATTAATCGATAATTTGTTCATTGTTTTTTAATTTAGTGTATGTTTTATATATTTTCATTGCATATTGTCTTCTGAGTTCTACTGCATTTGGTGTGTTAAAGTAGCCTGCATTATACGCACCAACTGCATCCCATGTATTCCCCCTGGATTTTATGTTAGAGGCTAAGATATAACCAGCAACAGATATGTTTATACAGGCATCATTCAATAAATCATCTTCAGATATATTAAATTTGCTTAATAAATCTAAATGAGATGAATTTATTTGCATTATACCTATATCATACGTTCCGTTTTTGTTTATTTTACTTTTTATTCCGTTTTTGTTTTTTGATTCGTTCCATGCAATTGCTTTTAATATTAATGGGTCTATATTATATGCTTTTCCAGTAATTTCAAAACAATCAGAAGCATAACAAGAATTTGAAATGAGAATGATACTCAATATAATTTTTTTCATTTTCATGTTGATATTCAATATGATTCATCAGAAATTAAATATGTCAACCACGGAAAACAACAGGTTGGAATATGAGTATATTTAATGATATATTACATTGCAATCTGGAGAAAAAGAAAGGTCTCCGTTATTCTTGATATCGCTTATGGATAGAACAAATTGAAAGGAGTGAGGTTAGTATGAAACTGAGTGAGTTATGATTATGAAGGATGGCATCTATAGCATTATCTTTATTAGCAATGAAGATTCCTGTGGGGAAGGTATACTGATTAAAAATGGAAATTTGATCACTGGCGGAGATATTGCTTCTGTGTATCAGGGGGTCCTGTCTGAAGAGGAGGACATCATACTTCATGTCCATCGCTATAATCATGAAATTCCCTCGGTGCTAAACATTGAACAAGATTATCAATTAGTTATCCCTAAAAAAGTACTGAGTAATGATAGTAATGTCACATTACATTGCCATGTAAGAGGAAATGAAAAATTGTTTGTTGATGTTTATGCCAGATTTATAGAACCATTAATTATTAAAAACACAGAAATATCATAAGTTTTATTTAAAATAATTTTTGTTTATGAATGTTTTTATGTCGATTTATTTATCAAATAAAAAGAACATGGAAAATGGGATCTAAAAATAAAAATGGCGACTATGTAATTCCTGACTCAGTAAAGAATTACGATGGTGAGCCTCTGTATATCTTGGTTTCTCTTTGGTGTAAATTGCAGGAGAAATGGATTTCTCGCAATGATATTGCCGAAGCATTCGGTATAAACCTGAGGAGAGCATCATTTATTATAACTTATATATCGAGAAGAAAAGAAAAAATTTCATTTCGTGTCAGATATGTTAGTTATGGTAACTTGCATTATAAGCGCCTTGAGATTTTCATTTATGATGTTAACCTCGAGGCTGTTCCGATAGAAAGTCCGGTATCAACCGGACCAAAAAGAAAAAACTACCGAGTCGGTAATGGTATTGTGGGGCAGTCTAATATCTGGAACGAAATGATCATGAGGCGGAAAAAGGAGAATTAAACGTATTTTTTTGAGTATATTTTATAGAAGAATAAAAATAAAGCTCTATTCAAGGGCTTTGTTTTCCAGGATAAGCCTTTTTCTCTGCCAAAGTTTGAAAGTCATTTCCTGACAAATACACTCTGGGCTATAGATGATTGAAACAGTCAGATTTCTGATGCTAAGTTAAGATATATACTGCTTATTCTATAAGCGGAAATGACATTGAGTACAGCAGAAGATGGTTCAGGCGCATAAAATCCTGGTTAATGGAGTAACCCACTCCTGTAGATAAATCTGCCAGCGGTCGGTGCTCAACGTTGGGCGCACTTCACCAAAGCAGCTTTATTATTTCCGATAGAAAATCCCCAGACAGCCTGGGGATTGGTATGGCAGATGGTAGTTTTTAATCTGTATTACCTAACAATTTTTTAATATTTTCTTTATATGTAGCGTATTTTTCTTGTTCATTACACCACATTAAACAAGCCTTAAAGGCTTTTTTGGCCATTTTCCGATTTCCGACCAATAAGTAGCTAATCCCAGAATAATAAGATGCCCTGGGATCTTGCATAACTAAAGTTGCACAGCGAGCGAAACACAGTTGTGCATCTTCATGATTTGATAAACGCTGATGACACAACCCCAGAGATAGGGTGTAGTCATAATTCCAGTGCTCCAGATATGTTAGCAGATGAAATAGATTTCTTGCGGTTATAACATCACCAGATTGATATGCTGTATAGGCATAAGAATGAAGATCATTGAGATCTTGTTGCGTCAAATTTGTCAGTGATGCTAACGTACCACCATCCTGGTAGAAATCATAGATATCCTGTAGAGAGCTAAATTTCCTGCTCATAAAGCCTCATTTATTATTCGCTAGATGCTGATTTTATCGGGGTCGCTTTAATCAAAAAGAGTCGAACAACGCTGTGTTTTTGTTTTGTTGTACTGGAGAATAAGTTACCAATAACAGGAATATCACTTAACAACGGTATACCATCTTTACTTGAACTCTCTTTATCCTGGATAAATCCGCCAAGCAGCAGACTTTCTCCAGCGCTTAATGTCGCTTCTGTTGTCATTTCTGAATTTTGTACTTCAGGTAAGATGCTGCTGGCATCCTGAGCATTACTTTGGTTAGTCGATTGATTGCCATCCTGAATATCAAGTAACAAACGAACTCGTTCCCGACGTTTTCCGGTAAGACTATTCGAGTTGTCATCAAGTATACGTGGTGTTACTCTCAGTAATGTTCCGCTGGTAATACTTTCCAGAGATGCCACCTTTTCTCCGGAAACTTTTGTATAAAACGTTACGTTTTTATCAAGAATCGCCTGCATATTATTTAAGGTTATAATTGATGGCTGAGAGAGTATTTTTGCTTTCGAGTTCTGTTGTAACGCATTCACTCTGATCATGAAATTATTGGCGTTGCTTATCACAGAAGAACTGAGATTAGCTTGCGCCGTTGAGCTGTTAAAGGCAATAGAACCTTGCCCTGCATTTAATGTACCGGACCAGTTTACTCCCAGTTGCTGAAGATCATTTGCATCAACATCAATAATTGAAACAGAAATCTCAATTTGCCTTTGCTCAATATCAAGCTCAGAAATTAATTGCCGATATATGTCCATAGTTATTTCACGATCTTTTACAACAACTGCATTAAGACGTGGATCTGCGGAAATCTTTACACTGTTATCAAACAGGTTGCCGTTTCTTTCTACAGCACCTTTGCCTGTGCTGGGAAGTGAGCCATTACTTGCCATCGTCTTCAGGATGGAGACGACGCCAGGCACGACAACATTTTGGTCGCGGTATTTATACGTTATATCTGTCGCTGATGCATAGTTTAATTTAAATACTCTAACGACATCTTTATTTTTTGCTTTAGACTGTGCTTCTTTATCAAGACTTTCAGATAAAGATGTAATGTATTTTATGCATTCAGGAACGCCACGAACTTCAATCGAGTTAAATGTTGTGATTTTTCTCACGGTACAGGAGTTTTTATTTACTGAGATTGTATCACGCAGATATTTTAACAGTGAGTCAATATCCAGATATGTTGGCGTAATTATGCTTCTTGATATTTCATTTGTTTTATAAATATACAAAATGTTCTCATCATAATACCATGTGAGATGATAGAGCCTGGACAGTTTTTCCAGTACTTTCATTGGTTTTTCATTTTTTATTTCACCAGAGAAATCATCATTCACAGAATTACTGATGAAAACAGGGATGCTATAATTAGCGGCAAAATCATTGAGGATTGCACGTACCGGAGAGCTTTTTGTAATAATAAAATACTCGTTCTTGCCTAATCTTTTTTCCAGAGAGGACGGGGCAGCCTGAGCACTGCAGCAAAATAGTGCTGTAAAAATAAAAAAACTTATTTTTTTCATTACACAATTCGTCCTATATCAGAAAACAAATGTGTTGGAGGCATCGTTGTATCTGATGTAGATGCTTGCTCTAACTTATCAAATTGCTTGTCAAGCAAAGAGGCGAGTGTGTGTTGCATTATTGCTTTTGACATGTTTGCGCGATGATTATTATCTTTATTAAACAGTTGGCAAAGATACCATTTTTTATTAGATTGAAAAATGCCCATTTGTTTATATTCTTTACTAACGGCCAGAATATTACAGAGTCTGATGAAGGTATCTGTTGGAACCTGGCGAAAATCGCCATTAAGCTCGATATACAGAACCCAGTAACTTCCAAAGTCGTGTAAGAAGGCATTTTTTTGATAGATATGAAAAGTAAGATGCTTTGGTGAACCTTTGACATCTTTTACAAAATCAAGAGCCGTTAGCCAGTCACTATCATTCTTAACAATGCCATTATTATTGTTCATACATATTACCCGTCCTGTCCTGAGGATGACTTGATAACGACACTAATATTTTCTAGTTTGAGATCGTCTACGCTATTCTTAACTAAGTTTTTTATCTGAATGACTGATGGTGCTAAGTTAACCTCTGGCGAGCTAATGACTAAAACAGCCGCTGAGGATGGTTGGCTCTCGTTATTGTTAACATTTAATGAAACGCTGCAATCGATAACACCGGGGATTTTACTTAGTAACCTTTCTATATCTTGTTCTTTGAGATAGTTGATTTTTGCATTTTCTTGTGATGGCGATGCCACTAGCTGACTGGGCGGAAAAATAACTTCAATATCTGCAAATTTCTTTTTCGGGAAGCCATTGTTATTTAAAATGGTTATCGCACGGACAAAATCCTCTTTTTCCACACTTATTGTTACATTTCCACTTTTGTCCATTTCTTTAGATACATTGACATCATTGGATAACAACAATGCTTGCATCTGATTGGCTTCTTTTTCCGTTAATCCTGTATACAATTGCTCTTTACATGCAACTGTCAAACAAATAAAAACAAATAAAAAGGTGTTTTTAATGTATTTTCTCATTTTATTGCATTGAAACCAGTTTTGTAACCGATGTTGAAAGAAGACTTGCTAACTTGGATACGACATCAACATTGACGTTTGCGTTGAGCACATTCTTTTGTAATGTGAGCACATCTTCTGGCGAGAGTCCACCTGCAGATAGGGCATCGAAACTGAGATCGGTGTTCATTGTTGCAAGATGTCTCTTTTTAATTTCTTCAATTAAAACTTGCTCTGGAGAAGATACACCAGCTGTTTTAGGAAGTAATTGATCAAGAAACTGAGCCGCTCCAGCCGCAGAGGGCGTTGGTGCTAACGGGGTATGGTCATCAACGAAATTTGTTTGGGATACTTTATTAAAATGAATATTAATATTTTCTGATTGATTAATATTGTTCATATTTACGGTTAGTCTCTTTTCATGAGAGAGGTAATGGCATAATGCATCCATGACCTCTCTATTTTATTTATGCGATGCGATGATTAGGCATATTTCATCGCTAATCCGCCGCCAAGCGCAGTAACACCACCTAATACACCGGTAGCAATACCTAAACCTAAGAATTCTTGGGAGCTTGCATTTGTTGTGCATGCCATTGCGATACCAGTACCTAAAGCAGCCAGAGCTGTAGTAGCGAGTGCAATTCCGGCTGCAATTCTGATATTACGACTTACCCCATTTTCTGGTGTCATTACTCCTGTATTTTCATCCACCGAAACATTTCCATTGATTGTGGCTGCCAGTGGTAATACTCCGCCAGAAGGACTTAAATTTGCTGCATCCATTAACTTTTCTCCATTGTCTAATTTAGACATTTGTCTGGTTATCAATAACCAAATTATCCCATGGGCAACTATTATATTATTTAAATAGTTGCAATGTACATAAAGTACATATACTATATATATTATCCAATACGCTTTTTCAAGCAATAATATCCACACATATACTTACTTCAGAGCCTGCATATGAATCTTTTAATTAAAAGAAACGTAGAAGAGTTTTTAAGATTATTAGGAAATGATTTTTATTTGTTTGATAATCGTGTGGAAATTGATTTTAATGGTTTTTCTTTTTTTATTGAAATAATTGATAGTAATGTGTTTATTACGTTTGCCTTAGAGTATAACGAAAATGCGTTTTTTTCTTTTTTCAATGCCCTTGCCCCTGAACGGACGCAGGGAGTGATTGAACATATTTTTGTCTACGATAACAAATTGTGCTTAAGTTGTTTGTTAACCAATATTGATGTGTTTTCTCTAATGAATACTTTTCAGCAGCATGTGCAGATTATTGAACGAGTTCGCAGGATGACATCATGAATAAACTCTTAAATATATTTAAAAAAGCAGAGTCATATCACGATCTTATTCTGGCTCTCTTCTTCTTTATGGCTGTAATGATGATGATTATTCCATTGCCAACAGTTGTGGTGGATATCATTATCGCGATTAATATATCGACAGCGTTGCTTTTATTAATGCTCTCAATCTATATAAAAAATCCTCTTGAGCTAACTTCTTTTCCTACAATCCTGTTGATTACGACGTTGATGCGCCTGTCGCTCAGTGTTAGTACAACCAGACTTATTCTGCTGCATCACGATGCGGGTGACATTATTTACTCCTTCGGTAACTTTGTTGTTGGCGGTAATATTGTTGTTGGCCTGGTTATTTTTACCATTATCACCATTGTACAATTTATGGTTATTACAAAAGGGGCTGAGCGTGTTGCTGAAGTGAGTGCTCGTTTTTCCCTTGATGGTATGCCAGGAAAACAAATGAGTATTGATGGTGATATGCGCGCAGGCGTTATTGATCCGCTTGAGGCAAAAGTTCTTCGCTCCCGAGTGCAAAAGGAAAGCCAGTTTTATGGTTCAATGGACGGGGCGATGAAGTTTGTAAAAGGGGACGCTATTGCCGGTATCATCATTGTTTTAGTTAACCTGTTTGGTGGCGTGCTCATTGGAATGTGGCAATTTGACATGCCATTTAGTGAAGCACTTAGCCTGTTTTCTGTATTGTCTGTCGGTGATGCTTTGGTTGCCCAGATCCCTGCGCTTATTATTTCCGTCACTGCGGGGGTTGTTGTTACTCGTGTTCCCGGTGAAAGCGAAAAAGAAGAAAACCTTGCAGGTGATATTGTTCAACAGGTTTCTGTTAATAGTCGCCCTTTTTTAATCAGTGCCGCACTCATGATCGTAATGGCGATTATTCCTGGCTTTCCTACATTGGTCTTCTTGTTTCTGGCGGTTTGCCTGTTGGGTATCGCCTGGAAATTACAAAAGAAAAGAACGTTTGGAACCGGAAATAATAAGGACGCTATGGGAGCTGATTTGTCTAATAGTCAAAATATCTCACCGGGTGCCGAGCCGTTGATTTTAAACTTAAGTAGTAATATTTATAGCTCAGATATTACACAGCAGATTGAGGTTATGCGTTGGAATTTCTTTGAGGAAAGTGGAATTCCATTGCCTAAGATTATTGTTAATCCAGTTAAAAATAATGATAGCGCTATAGAATTTTTGCTCTATCAAGAGTCAATATACAAAGATACTCTTACAGATGATACTGTTTATTTTGAGGCTGGGCATGCAGAGATATCATTTGAATTTGTCCAGGAAAAGCTTTCGGCTAACTCTATCGTGTATAAAACGAATGAGGCTAACCAACAACTAGCTCACGTCTCAGGTATGGATGTTTATGCAAAAACAAATGACAAGATAACGTTTTTGCTAAAGAAACTTGTATTGTCTAATGCCAAAGAGTTCATCGGCGTACAAGAAACGCGTTATCTGATGGACATCATGGAGAGAAAATATAACGAACTTGTGAAAGAGCTTCAGCGTCAGCTTGGTCTGAGCAAGATTGTGGATATTCTTCAGCGTCTCGTAGAGGAAAATATCTCAATTAGAGATCTACGAACTATTTTTGAAACGCTTATTTTTTGGTCCACAAAAGAAAAAGATGTGGTTATCTTGTGCGAATACGTTCGTATCGCCCTCCGTCGGCATATTTTAGGTCGCTATAGCGTTCGCGGTACACTTCTGAATGTCTGGCTTATTGGCTCTGATATTGAAAATGAGTTACGAGAGTCGATCAGACAAACGTCATCAGGTTCGTATTTGAATATCTCACCGGAGCGAAGTGAGCAGATTATTGGCTTCTTAAAAAATATTGTGAATCCAACGGGGAATGGCGTCATTCTGACCGCTTTAGATATCAGGCGCTATGTGAAGAAAATGATTGAAGGTTCGTTCCCGTCAGTCCCCGTGCTCTCTTTTCAGGAAGTTGGGAATAATATCGAACTTAAAGTATTAGGAACGGTAAATGATTTTAGAGCATGATTCTGTATTGGAAAGATACCCACGTATCCAGAAAGTGCTCAATAGCACTGTGCCGACATTATCATTAAATTCGTCTACCAGATATGAAGGCAAGATTACCAATATCGGCGGGACGATTATCAAGGCGCGTTTACCAAAAGCGCGTATTGGTGCCTTTTACAAGATAGAACCCAGTCAACGTTTAGCTGAGGTGATCGCTATTGATGAAGATGAGGTTTTCCTGCTGCCTTTTGAGCATATTTCCGGCATGTATTGTGGCCAGTGGCTAAGTTATCAGGGGGAAGAGTTCAAGATTCGTGTTGGGGACGAACTCCTTGGGCGACTGGTTGATGGTATAGGCAGACCAATGGGGAGCAATATTACTGCACCTTATCTTCCGTTTGAACGCAGTTTGTATGCTGAACCCCCCGATCCTTTATTAAGGCAGGTTATTGATCAGCCATTTACGCTTGGCGTCAGGGCAATAGATGGTTTACTTACTTGCGGTATTGGGCAACGCATCGGTATTTTCGCGGGGTCCGGCGTTGGTAAAAGTACGCTTTTGGGAATGATTTGTAATGGCGCATCCGCGGATATTATTGTCCTTGCCCTTATCGGCGAGCGTGGTCGCGAAGTAAATGAATTCCTCGCGCTTTTACCTCAATCCACGCTTTCTAAATGTGTACTGGTCGTCACAACGTCAGACCGTCCCGCGCTGGAAAGAATGAAGGCCGCATTTACGGCGACAACCATTGCAGAGTTCTTCCGGGATCAGGGCAAAAATGTATTATTAATGATGGATTCCGTAACTCGTTATGCCCGAGCCGCGCGTGATGTTGGGCTTGCATCGGGAGAGCCTGATGTAAGAGGGGGATTCCCTCCGAGTGTTTTTTCCTCGTTACCCAAATTATTAGAGCGTGCGGGACCTGCGCCAAAAGGTTCAATAACTGCGATTTATACGGTGCTGTTAGAAAGCGATAATGTGAATGATCCCATCGGTGATGAAGTTCGCTCTATTCTTGATGGACATATTGTGCTTACCCGAGAACTTGCAGAGGAAAACCATTTCCCTGCAATTGATATTGGTTTAAGCGCCAGTCGTGTTATGCATAACGTTGTTAAATCGGAACATTTACGTGCAGCGGCTGAATGCAAAAAGCTTATTGCAACCTATAAGAATATTGAACTGCTTATTCGTATTGGTGAGTACACGATGGGGCAAGATCCTGAAGCGGATAAGGCAATAAAAAACAGGAAAGCAATTCAGAGCTTTATACAACAAAGCACCAAAGATATCAGTAGTTACGAAAAAACGATTGAAAGCCTATTCAAAGTGGTTGCCTGAATATGTTGGACAGAATTTTATCTATTCGTAAAAGCAGAGCGAATCGATTGAGAGAATCAATGGCTAAGATTAACTCTCAGATAAAAGAGGTGGATGGTAAACTCGATGACTGCGAGCAAGCCATTAAAGAGTCGATTGCCTCTAAGCAGGCGTATTGTGCATCGCTGGTGAATCTGGATAAAGTGTCGTTGTATAAATACCAGATTAAAAACAATGCATTTGATGAGCAAAAGCAGCGATTATATGAGAAAAAATCCTCACTTTCTAAAGAAAAGCGTTCATTGCTCGATTCACAAAAACGAACAAAAGAGGATCTACAACATGTTAATAAATCAATAGAGAAGTTATCTTTTGCCATAAAGGAACATTACTTTGACTAGCATTTCTCTAAAAAGAAATTTGATAGAGCCTGTTTCTTTTCAGCCGTCAGATGATTGGCCGCAGGGAGAAGAAAGTTTTAATGATATTTTTAATCGCATAAAAAAAAGAACACCTGACACTTCGTTCATACGAATGGCTTCTTTATGGAAACGATTGTTCTACGCTCCTGGACAGAGGCGACGCTACTTTGAACAAGGAGAGCGTTCATTTAGTATTATTTGTGGAAAGTTACGCGGAATTGTTTTAACAATAAAATGTAGTAATGGAACCATTTATCTGTCTATTACACTGAACCCCAATAACAAAAATCATATTTTTTTATACCATAAAAAGAATTATATTTGTGATAAGTTAAAAGAAATCTTTCCTGATGAACCTATTGAATTCTCAATTGAATATGAAAATTAATGATTTTTACTTGCCATTGTTGTCAGTCATAGGAACCGGTCGCCTCTATATTACGCCTGAAGGGCATGCTTGCCATGCATATTTTCGCGAAGTCAGCGGTAATGGTATCCGCTTCACGTTAACATGCTCAGGCTATGAGGGGCGTTTTTGGATATCAGAAGAACAGTTCATTCAGTGGTGCCAGGAGTTATTCCCGTATAGCGAAAGCCGGCTGATACCGGAAGATATGATAAAACTCATGATCTTATGGGTAATGCAGACTGCTTTACCAGAAGGTGATGTGTCTGTTGATGATGTTCAATTTACGATGCTAAATAAAGATGTTTATCCGGTAATAGAAAATAATAATGGAGAAAACAGACTTAATGTAATTATACTCGAAATAACGGTACAGAGTTTACAATATCTAATTAATGAAAATTGGCAATTTGTTCCACATTCTAATACCATTTTCTTTGATGGATATATTGCTCCTGGGTGGACTGATTACCCGGTTACAGAGCTGACTGTTGGTGATAGTTTAAGGCTCTATCATGTTGATGACAGCAAAGAAAGAGAGTGTTGGCTTGTTATTAATAACCCTTTAGCAACCGTAAAACTTTGTGATAATAATTTATTTATTGCGGATGTCCAGGCTGCAGATTTGTTATGTACTATCAGCAATGAGGCTGTAATGGATCGCATTTATTGTGTTATTGGAACAATTCATGTTGATATACATATGTTGCGCAATGCCAAAAAAGATGACATTATCGATTCAACTGGATATCATCTTTTTGGTGGGTGCCGGTTAATACGCAATAATACGACTATAGCATACGGAAGCATTGTAAAAATCAACGAAGATTTTTATTTTACTGTTAGTTTAGTATGTGATTAATCAGGAATAAGTTATATAGGGAGATGTATTATGTCGTCATCGTTATCAGGAATAATACTCAATACTTCGCTGACAAGTCACCATATGTCATGGGGCAAGTTTAGCAGAACTCTTCATGTATTGAATGAAGATATCGTAGATGAAATTCAGCTTAAAGCCCGAACACAACAACGCCACCATCGAGTATATTCAGAAATGGCGGATTACTCCGTTGTCTCCTTTCGGGGCAAAGAATATTCTGTTCGTTTTATTAAAGATTACAAAACAGATAATTATGTGTACAAAGTACAAAAGATGACTCAGGAAAGTGGGTGTCTCTCAAGATTATTTAGCTTTCTTTCTGGCGGTGTGACTAAGGCTTTGGAAAGTAAACTAAATGAGAGGCATATCACTCCACTTTCTCCAACCTGGTTTCCTCGAACTCCACTGGAGGGGGTCTTAACGGAAAGAGGATTATCTTCTTTGTTACGTCGCGTACAGTCTACTGAAAACCTTGATTATAGTAATGCTATGATATCAAACTCTTTCTCTAACTCCGTAGTGTGATTATCATTTGAGCTTTCCTCCTGGTTTAACTCCAGAATAATTGTGATTCTGGAGTTTTTCTGTTTGTTTTATGTCGATAATACATTGTTTTTAGGAAAATATGGGATGAATATTCAGAGTGAGTTTGGCTGGCAGAAGTCAGAGATTCTGTGATGAGGAGGGGATTGAGCTGAATGGATGAATTCCTTCCAGCTCATAATTTATCAGGATAAAACATCTTACGACAATAAACTAATTACTTCATTCTTTAATAAATAACCATTTTCCATTAAATTGATAAACTCTGTAATGTTAACCTTATCTGCAGGGAATGCAATATTCAAAAGTACGCTATCTTCTTTTAATGATAGAAAAAACATACCGAGTAGATCTCGATTGCTATTTATTTCTAGTATTTTATCAATTTTTGAAGATTCATTATTGAATAAATAACAATAAAAAAACAGGACCTCAGATTGAGGTGCACACTCCAGTATCCATTCATGACCATCGTGATCATGGAAAGATAGGGCGTTAGTTTGTTCTTCAAGAGTTATTCCGAACGTATGTGCAAGATCTGTGCGAAATTGTTCATTCATATTGTAGTCCTGTCATTCTTTCAATGAGGGTATGCTTAAACGTAATTAACTCGTGAGCTCTGGCACAAATAATAAGACGAAAATATAAGATGCAAGTAATAGTGTTGCATATTTATGATAGCATGTGATAAATGTAGTGCAACTACTTGTAGATAGTGCCGGAGGAAAATTTAAATATAAAACAATTATTGTTTTTAATGAAAATAAAAAACATTTTGTTATCGTTATATAATATATAAAGGTTTATTGTATGTTTAGTCCAATGACAATGGTAGGTAGATCGTTAGCTCAGGCGGCTACACAAACTCTTAGACCTGCGGTCACCAGAGCTGCGACACAAGCGGGGGTGGGAGCCAGTGGCATGAAGTTCGTGCCCATGCAGTCGAACTTTATGATTAATCATGGCAAACTGACTAACCAGCTACTTCAGGCCGTGGCCAAACAAACCCGTAGCGGTGATACTCAGCAATGGTTCAAACAGGAGCAAATTACTTATATATCCAGAACAGTAAACAGAGCTATTGATGACTATTGCATGAGTAATAATTCGGTAATTGGTAAGGAAACCAAAAGCCACATTTTCAAGGCTGTTGAAAGCGCGATAAAGCAGCCTCTCGATATGAATTGTGCACAAACGTCGATTGGCCATTTCTTACAGTCCAACAAATACTTTAATAAAAAAGTTGATGAGCAGTGTGGCAAAGGGGTGGATCCAATTACACGCTTTAACACCCAGACCAGGATGATAGAACAAGTCTCACAAGAAATCTTTGAACAGAAATTTGGTGGTTTGAAAGTTAGTGATATCAAAGCTCTGACTCAGAGCACGATTGCACAGCATGCACAGGATACTCGGTTGTAGGAATAACCTGTTATATATGCGTGTTGGGCATAAGTTAAGCTTCCTGGTGTATAGCGTAGTCTTTGCTGATGTAAGAAAAGGCTATATACGGAAACTTGATATACTATAAACTTCATTATTTATTATATTGAAAAAGTTATTTAATTGATTTGTTTTGTAATTTTAATGCTTCAATTGGATAAGCATAAAATATAGTTTTATTTATAGTGTGTTTTATTAAAGTTTCACGTGGCATTTATTTTTATATCGCATGATTATTTTCATTTAATTACACTGATGTGTATTTTTCTGCATTATTTTCTTGCATCAAAAATCAGACTGTGATTTATTTGGTCGATGTTATGTTCAGCCGTATATCGACTACGTACTGTATACCATTACATTATTATGTAATAGCAATATAAAGGATTATTATCTATTTACATAAAATAAAAAGGAGATATTTTATGCCTATTGGTAATCTTGGCCACAATCCCAATGTGAGAGCTTTAATTCCACCTGCACCGCCATTACCTTCACAAACCGACGGTGCAGGAGGTGCCCGTAATCAGCTCATTAACTCAAATGGCCCGATGGGGTCTCGTTTGCTATTTACGCCTATAAGGAATTCTGTTGCTGATGCTGCTGATTCTCGTGCCAGTGATATTCCCGGACTTCCTACAAATCCACTGCGCTTTGCTGCGTCCGAGGTATCTTTGCATGGTGCGCTTGAAGTTCTTCATGATAAAGGGGGGCTTGATACTCTTAACTCTGCTATTGGATCTTCGTTATTCCGTGTTGAAACTCGGGATGATGGCAGCCATGTTGCTATCGGGCAAAAAAATGGCCTCGAGACCACTGTTGTTTTAAGTGAGCAAGAGTTTTCTAGCATACAGTCCCTTGATCCTGAAGGTAAAAACAAATTTGTATTTACTGGAGGCCGCGGTGGCGCAGGGCATGCTATGGTCACGGTTGCTTCAGATATCGCCGAAGCCCGTCAGAGGATAATAGATAAATTAGAACCAAAGGATACAAAGGAGACGAAGGAGCCAGGGGATCCAAATAGTGGCGAGGGAAAAATCATTGAAATTCATACCTCAACCTCAACTTCTAGCCTCCGTGCAGATCCTAAACTTTGGTTGTCATTGGGGACTATTGCTGCAGGTCTGATAGGGATGGCTGCGACGGGGATTGCACAGGCTGTTGCGTTGACTCCAGAGCCGGATGACCCAATCACTACCGACCCTGATGCTGCAGCAAACACAGCTGAAGCAGCGGCAAAAGATCAGTTAACGAAAGAAGCATTCCAGAACCCAGATAACCAGAAAGTTAATATCGATGAGAACGGAAATGCAATTCCGTCCGGGGAACTAAAAGATGATGTTGTTGCGCAAATAGCAGAACAAGCTAAAGCGGCGGGTGAACAGGCCAGACAGGAAGCTATTGAAAGTAATTCTCAGGCGCAGCAAAAATATGATGAACAGCATGCTAAACGCGAACAGGAAATGTCTCTTTCATCGGGGGTTGGCTACGGTATTAGTGGTGCGCTGATTCTTGGCGGGGGAATTGGTGCCGGTGTTACTGCTGCTCTTCATCGGAAAAACCAACCGGCAGAACAAACAATCACTACACGTACGGTAGTCGATAATCAGCCTACGAATAACGCATCTGCGCAGGGCAATACTGACACAAGTGGGCCAGAAGAGTCCCCGGCGAGCAGACGTAATTCGAATGCCAGCCTCGCATCGAACGGGTCTGACACCTCCAGCACGGGCACGGTAGAGAATCCGTATGCTGACGTTGGAATGCCCAGAAATGATTCACTGGCTCGCATTTCAGAGGAACCTATTTATGATGAGGTCGCTGCAGATCCTAATTATAGCGTCATTCAACATTTTTCAGGGAACAGCCCAGTTACCGGAAGGTTAGTGGGAACCCCAGGGCAAGGTATCCAAAGTACTTATGCGCTTCTGGCAAGCAGCGGCGGATTGCGTTTAGGTATGGGAGGATTAACGGGGGGGGGCGAGAGCGCAGTAAGTACTGCCAATGCCGCACCAACGCCGGGACCCGCACGTTTCGTTTAAATATATCCGTGAGTATTTAGTTGAGGTTGGGAGGGGGGGAGTTTTACTAATATTAATGTTTCAGAGAATAAAGTTGCAGCATGGGTAACTCTTGAACTTCTGTAATTATAAATTCAATTAAGAGAAATTATAATGTCATCAAGATCTGAGCTTTTATTAGATAGATTTGCAGAAAAAATTGGCATTGGATCTATTTCATTTAATGAAAATAGATTGTGTTCTTTTGCTATTGATGAGATTTATTATATTTCGTTATCTGATGCTAATGACGAATATATGATGATCTATGGCGTCTGTGGGAAATTCCCGACAGATAATCCTAACTTCGCTCTTGAGATTTTGAATGCAAACTTATGGTTTGCAGAGAATGGTGGACCATACCTGTGTTATGAATCAGGAGCACAATCGCTGTTGTTAGCGTTACGTTTTCCGCTCGATGATGCTACACCTGAAAAACTTGAGAATGAAATAGAAGTCGTCGTTAAGTCAATGGAAAACCTGTATTTGGTATTACATAATCAGGGAATAACATTAGAAAACGAACATATGAAAATAGAGGAAATTAGTTCAAGCGATAATAAACATTATTACGCCGGAAGATAAAAGATTATTTATTAATATAATTTACTATTCATTCTAACTCATTGTGGTGGAGCCCATAACATGATTACTCATGGTTTTTATGCCCGGACCCGGCACAAGCATAAGCTAAAAAAAACATTTATTATGCTTAGTGCTGGTTTAGGATTGTTTTTTTATGTTAACCAGAATTCATTTGCAAATGGTGAAAATTATTTTAAATTGAGTTCAGGTTCAAAACTGTTAACTCAAAATGCCGCTCAGGATCGCCTTTTTTATACGTTAAAAACAGGTGAAACTGTTGCCAATATTTCTAAATCACAGGGTATCAGTTTATCGGTAATTTGGTCACTGAATAAACATTTATACAGTTCCGAAAGCGAAATGATGAAGGCTGGACCTGGTCAGCAGATCATTTTGCCACTCAAAAAACTGTCTGTTGAATATAGTGCCTTACCTGTCTTAGGTTCGGCACCTGTTGTTGCTGCAGGTGGTGTCGCTGGTCATACGAATAAAATGACTAAAATGTCCCCGGACGCGACTAAAAGCAACACGACCGATGACAAGGCTCTAAATTATGCGGCACAACAGGCCGCGAGCCTTGGTAGCCAGCTCCAGTCGCGCTCACTGAACGGCGATTACGCGAAAGATACCGCTCTTGGTATGGCCAGCAGCCAGGCTTCGTCACAGTTGCAGGCCTGGTTACAACATTATGGAACGGCAGAGGTTAATCTGCAGAGTGGTAATAACTTTGACGGTAGTTCACTGGACTTCTTATTACCGTTCTATGATTCCGAAAACATGCTGGCATTTGGTCAGGTCGGTGCGCGTTACATTGACTCCCGCTTTACGGCAAATTTAGGTGCTGGCCAGCGTTTTTTCCTTCCTGAAAATATGTTGGGCTATAACGTCTTCATTGATCAGGATTTTTCTGGTGATAATACCCGTTTAGGTATTGGTGGCGAATACTGGCGAGACTATTTCAAAAGTAGCGTTAACGGCTATTTCCGCATGAGCGGCTGGCATGAGTCATACAATAAGAAAGACTATGATGAGCGCCCGGCAAATGGTTTTGATATCCGCTTTAATGGCTATTTACCATCATATCCGGCATTAGGCGCCAAACTGATGTACGAACAGTATTATGGTGATAATGTTGCTTTGTTTAATTCCGATAAGTTGCAGTCGAATCCTGGCGCGGCGACCGTTGGTGTAAACTACACTCCGATTCCTCTGGTGACGATGGGGATCGATTACCGTCATGGTACGGGTAATGAAAATGATCTCCTTTACTCAATGCAGTTCCGTTATCAGTTTGATAAACCGTGGTCTCAGCAAATCGAGCCACAGTATGTTAACGAGTTAAGAACATTATCGGGCAGCCGTTACGATCTGGTTCAGCGTAATAACAATATTATTCTGGAGTACAAAAAGCAGGATATTCTTTCTCTGAATATTCCGCATGATATTAATGGTACTGAACACAGTACGCAGAAGATTCAATTGATCGTTAAGAGCAAATACGGTCTGGATCGTATCGTCTGGGATGATAGCGCATTACGCAGTCAGGGCGGTCAGATTCAGCATGGCGGAAGCCAAAGCGCACAAGACTACCAGGCTATTTTGCCTGCTTATGTGCAAGGCGGCAGCAATATTTATAAAGTGACCGCTCGCGCCTATGACCGAAATGGTAATAGTTCTAATAATGTACAGCTCACTATTACCGTTTTACCGAATGGGCAGGTTGTGGACCAGGTTGGGGTAACGGACTTTACGGCTGATAAAACATCGGCTAAAGCGGATGGCATAGAAGCTATTACCTATACCGCGACGGTTAAAAAGAATGGTGTAGCTCAGGCTAATGTCCCTGTAACATTTAGTATTGTATCCGGGGCTGCAACTCTTGGGGCAAATAGTGCCAGAACGGATGGTAACGGTAAGGCGACCGTAACGCTGAAGTCGGCTACGCCAGGACAGGTCGTCGTGTCTGCTAAAACCGCGGAGATGACTTCGCCACTTAATGCCAGCGCGGTTATATTTGTTGATCAAACCAAGGCCAGTATTACTGAGATTAAGGCTGATAAAACAACAGCGAAGGCAGATGGTTCTGATGCGATTACCTATACTGTCAGAGTGATGAAGGAGGGGGCACCCGTAGTAGATCAGAAAGTGACCTTTTCTAAGGATTTTGGGACCCTGAATAAGACTGAAGCAACAACCGATCAGAATGGTTATGCTACTGTAAAATTATCATCCAATACTCCTGGCAAGGCCATTGTTAGTGCAAAAGTGAGTGGAGTAGGTACAGAAGTTAAGGCTACTACCGTTGAGTTTTTTGCCCCGTTGAGTATTGATGGTGATAAAGTGACCGTAATTGGTACTGGTATCACGGGGGCTCTGCCAAAGAACTGGTTACAGTATGGTCAGGTTAAGCTACAGGCAACAGGGGGCAATGGAAAATACACATGGAAATCCAGTAATACTAAAATTGCTTCTGTTGATAACTCGGGAGTGATAACCTTAAATGAAAAAGGGAGTGCCACAATTACTGTAGTATCTGGTGATAATCAGAGTGCGACATACACAATTAATGCACCGGGTAGTATTGTAATTGCTGTGGATAAAAATACTCGAGTTACGTATTTTGATGCCGAAAACAAATGTAAGACAAATAGCGCAAATTTAGCACAGTCAAAAGAACTATTGGCCAATATCTATTCAACATGGGGTGCTGCAAATAAATATCCTTACTATTCTGGTTCTAAATCATTGACTGCTTGGATTAAACAATCCTCTTCTGAACAGTCATCAGGTGTATCAAGCACATATGATTTGGTTACGAAGAACCAGTTGATCAATGTTGGAGTAAACAATAAGAATGCTTTTTCTGTTTGTGTAAAATAATTTAATTACATCTCAAATCCCGGAAAATAAAATTTATTTTCCGGGATTTTTTATTGTACCTACTTGAATCTTTTAATAAACGTTTCATGTTAAAATCAATGTCTCATTTCGGAATAAGTTTTTCGTGTATCTTGTTTGATAGAGACCTTGTTTACCATATCTACAACATCTGCACAATAAAAAACCCCTCCGAAGAGGGGGAAGATAATAATAAGTTAATAAGACAACGGAATATGTATATATTCGTCTGGGCGGGAGATGTTGATACCATCTTTAGGATCAATCGCGTCTATGACATAGCCTCCTTTCAGAATGCTACCAATTCCCAGGCTTGTACCGTTATCAAGAGCAATTGTTGGATTCTTCATCGTGCCGCTGATTCTGAGTATTTTTCCGGGGAAAATATCTGCTGAAATGTACGGCTGAATGTTCTGAAATAGTATCTTGACGTTACTATTTTTGTTCATCGCATTTATAATGGCAAGGATCTTACTCTCGTTCTGTTGAGAAACCTCCCCCGCAACAATGATGACATCATTCTTTTTGAAAATATTGACATAGTTTATTAATTTATTCTTTTTGAACTCTGATGCCAGTTCATTGATTTTATTGTTACTGTTGTTATGTATTTCCCATCCAGCAACCCCTGGCGTATTCAGTAACAGATTTTCAACTTCGCTCCATTTTGGTGAAGGGGGAATGTATCCCGATAACAGGAAGAATCCAGGCTTATTACCTTTTGTAATGATGATATCCTTATAACCGTATTCCGTTAAAATATCATTAATCGCGGAGATGATTTGGTTATTGCAAATGATATTGTTGTAATAAAAAATATTTTTTTCTTTCAGGTAATTAAAAAATGGAGTTAAATCAGTGGTTGATTCGCAACGCCCATAAAGCGCGACATTTTTCCCATGCCATACCAGAGTGATTGCATGAAGTTTGTTTTCTTTTAGCTGCTGGTATACATCAGCTCTGGTAAACGCTGGGGGTTCAGCTTTTGGGGAAAGCAAAACGTAACTGCCGATGGCGCCAGACAACGCAATCGCAGCACCAATCACGCTAGCCAGGATAAGACGCTTTTTACGTCGATTTTTGGCAGAGAACCTTTCTGGCACATCAGACAATGGCAAGGTGTGGTCAATATCACCAATGATGAAGCAACATCCCGCTATATCGATGACCTTTCCGACAGGTAATGACTGATCTGCTTCATAGGGGGTGGGCTGTCCATCAATCCAAAATTCAACCGGAGATAAAAGGAAAACACCTTCCTCACGTATATCAAGTAAAAACTGATTGAGGCCTTGTTCAAGGGGAAAATAAACAATATCGTTATCTTCTGTGCCTATCGTTAGGTTTCCCATCGGAAGTTGTAATTCCCGATTACGCATCGCACCATTGAGAAGTTTTATTTTATATGAGGATAACATTTTTAAATTTTATTCATCCTGGTGGTTGAACAATGAGAAAAAATATGGTGAACTTACATCAACTAAGAATAGAGTAGAAAGGAAGCTGTTGTACAGTACTATTTAATGGAATATTCATAATTAATGATTACGTGAGTTTCCAATGGCTAATGGTATTGAATTTAATCAAAACACCGCATCTGTTTTTAATTCTAATTCATTAGATTTTGAATTGGAATCTCAACAATTAACGCAAAAAAATTCTTCTAATAGTTATTCTCCATTATTAAATTTACAAAATGAATTAGCGATGATTACTAGTTCATCGCTTTCTGAAACGATTGAAGGGCTAAGCCTGGGATATCGCAAAGGCAGTGCAAGGAAAGAAGAGGAAGGTACGACAACGGAGAAGCTGCTTAATGATATGCAAGAGCTGCTTACTCTGACCGATAGCGATAAATTAAAAGAACTATCATTAAAGAACAGTGGGCTGCTGGAACAGCATGATCCTAATTTGGCTATGTTTGGTAATATGCCAAAAGGGGAGATTGTTGCACTTATATCTTCTTTATTACAATCTAAGTTTGTTAAGATTGAATTAAAAAAGAAATACGCCAAATTATTATTAGATTTATTAGGCGAAGATGATTGGGAGTTGGCTCTGCTTTCCTGGTTAGGGGTGGGTGAGTTAAATCAGGAAGGTATCCAGAAGATCAAAAAGCTTTATGAAAAGGCCAAGGATGAGGATTCTGAAAAGGGAGCCTCTTTACTTGACTGGTTTATGGAGATTAAGGATCTTCCAGAGCGTGAGAAGCACTTAAAGGTTATTATTAGGGCGCTATCGTTCGATCTGTCTTATATGTCTTCTTTTGAAGATAAGGTGAAAACATCTTCAATTATTAGCGATTTATGCCGGGTAATCATTTTTTTATCGCTTGATAACTATACAGATATTATTGCAATCTCTATTAATAAAGATAAAGATGTCATTTTAAATGAAGTATTGTCTATTATTGAACATATATGGTTAACAGAAGACTGGCTCCTGGAAAGCCCTTCTCGGGTATCGATTGTCGAAGATAAACATGTTTATTATTTCCACCTATTGAAAGACTTTTTTGCATCATTACCTGACGCTTGTTTTATTGATAGGGAACAGAGAGATAATACATTATTAATGATTGGTAAAGTAATTGATTATAAGGAGGACGTTATTTGATATTGGTTTTTTAATCGTTTTTGGTCTTGCTAAGAAAGATTATTAAGAGGTATATACATGGATACATCAACTGCAACATCAGTTGCTAGTGCGAACGCGAGTACTTCGACATCGACAGTCTATGACTTAGGCAGTATGTCGAAAGACGAAGTAGTTCAGCTATTTAATAAAGTCGGTGTTTTTCAGGCTGCGCTTCTCATGTTTGCCTATATGTATCAGGCACAAAGCGATCTGTCGATTGCAAAGTTTGCTGATATGAATGAGGCATCTAAGGAGTCAACCACAGCCCAAAAAATGGCTAATCTTGTGGATGCTAAAATTGCTGATGTTCAGAGTAGTTCTGACAAGAATAAGAAAGCCAAACTTCCTCAAGAAGTGATTGACTATATAAATGATCCTCGCAATGACATTACAGTAAGTGGTATTAGCGATCTAAATGCTGAATTAGGCGCTGGTGATTTGCAAACGGTGAAGGCCGCTATTTCGGCCAAATCGAATAACTTGACCACGGTAGTGAATAATAGCCAGCTTGAAATACAGCAAATGTCAAATACGTTAAACCTATTAACGAGTGCACGTTCTGATATTCAGTCACTGCAATACAGAACTATTTCAGCAATATCCCTTGGTAAATAACCGGAGATAACTATGATTAATGTAAATAGCGATATCCAGTCTATGAGGTCTGGGGCCAGCGCTGCTACGGCTACTTCAGGTATTAATCAGCCTGAAGTGACTTCCGCGCTGGATTTACAACTGGTTAAATCCACGGCCCCATCAGCAAGTTGGACAGAAAGTACCGCTTTACCAACGCCACCGGCAGGCCACTCATTAGTGACGCCCTCTGTTGCTGAGGATGTCCTGAGTAAACTGTTTGGTGGTATTAGTGGTGAAGTTAGGAGTCGAACAGAGGGAACCGAACCACAGCGCAGCACTCAGAATGCAAGCTCTGGCTATCCTTATCTTTCTCAGGTGAATAACGTTGACCCTCAGGCCATGATGATGATGGTCACCCTGTTATCCCTGGATGCTTCAGCGCAGAAAGTTGCGAGTATGAAAAACTCCAACGAGATCTACACGGATGGGCAAAATAAGGCGCTGGATAATAAAACGCTGGAGTTTAAAAAGCAGCTCGAAGAACAACAGAAAGCCGAAGAGAAAGCACAAAAAAGTAAAATTCTTGGTCAGGTCTTTGGTTGGTTGGGCGTCGCGGTAACTGCTATTGCAGCTATTTTTAACCCGGCACTCTGGGCTGTTGTTGCCGTTAGCGCAACAGCAATGGCACTGCAAACTGCAGTTGATGTAATGGGCGATAAGGCCCCGCAGGCGTTAAAGACAGCAGCGCAAGTCTTTGGCGGAGTATCTATTGCTGCAAGTATTCTGACAGCCGGCATTGGCGGGGTGTCTTCACTTATGTCTAAAGTTGGCGATGTCGCTAACAAAGTTGGTTCAAACATCGTGAAAACAGTTACTAAACTGGCCGATGTATTTGTTGAGAACGTTGTTTCAAAAGTTGCGGCAACGGCAAATGGATTTACGACCTCTGCACGTTCTATTGGGACAACTGTGCTGAATAATGATTCTGCGCAATACAGCATATTGGCTCAGTTATCTGCTTACGCGGTACAAAACTTAACTCGACAGAGTGAAAACCTGGGTGAGAGTGCGAAGGTTGAGCTGGATAAAGCTGCAGCCGAGTTGCGAAACCAGGCAAGCTATTTACAAAATGCTTCTCAGTTAATATCCGACTCAGCACGAGTAAATAGCCGTATTGTTAGTGGTCGAGTTTAATTATTAAAGAGAATTTAATTATGAATACTATTGATTATACTAATCAAGTAATGACGGTTAATTCTGTTTCGGAGAATACTACCGGCTCTAATGCAATTACCGCATCTGCTATTAATTCATCTTTGCTTACCGATGGTAAGGTCGATGTTTCTAAACTGATGCTGGAAATTCAAAAACTCCTGGGCAAGATGGTGCGTATATTGCAGGATTACCAACAGCAACAGTTGTCGCAGAGCTATCAGATCCAACTGGCCGTTTTTGAGAGCCAGAATAAAGCCATTGATGAAAAAAAGGCCGCTGCAACAGCCGCTCTGGTTGGTGGGGCTATTTCATCAGTATTGGGGATCTTAGGCTCTTTTGCAGCAATTAACAGTGCTACGAAAGGCGCGAGTGATATTGCTCAAAAAACCGCCTCTACATCTTCTAAGGCTATTGATGCGGCTTCTGATACTGCGACTAAAACGTTGACTAAGGCAACGGAAAGCGTTGCTGATGCTGTTGAAGATGCATCCAGCGTGATGCAGCAAGCGATGACTACAGCAACGAGAGCGGCCAGCCGTACATCCGACGTTGCTGATGACATTGCCGATTCTGCTCAGAGAGCTTCTCAGCTGGCTGAAAACGCTGCAGATGCCGCTCAGAAGGCAAGTCGGGCAAGCCGCTTTATGGCTGCAGTAGATAAGATTACTGGCTCTACACCATTTATTGCCGTTACCAGTCTTGCCGAAGGCACGAAGACATTGCCAACAACGGTATCTGAATCAGTCAAATCTAACCATGAGATTAGCGAACAGCGTTATAAGTCTGTGGAGAACTTCCAGCAGGGTAATTTGGATCTGTATAAGCAAGAAGTTCGCAGAGCGCAGGATGATATCGCTAGCCGTCTGCGTGATATGACAACAGCCGCTCGCGATCTCACTGATCTTCAGAATCGTATGGGTCAATCGGTTCGCTTAGCTGGGTAATTGATCATGGTCGATACGTTTAATGATGAAGTGCTTAATCACTATCTTGAACAAAAAGGGTACACAATACAGAAGGAGTTTCTTTGTGGCAGTGCCTTTTTTATCGGATGGCGGATTGAGACCTCTTTTTTCTCATTAGCGTACAGACTTGATGAACAAGAACTGATTTTGTGCTCTTTTGAAGCACGTAACCAAACAGGGCTTAACGGCCCTGTTTTATCACTGACTCGCTTGCTCGAAGAGTTGTACCACCATTTTTCGGGTATTAAGAAAATCAGTGCGATGAAATCTAAGATTGGTTCAGATTCAGAACGTCAAAAGCGCGAAGAGTTGTTTAATTACTTCATCAGAAAGGGCGCTGTGCAGCAAGAAACAGAAGACGGAATTTGGTTCGTAATGAATGTAAATAGTTAGAAATTTTTATTTCTATTAACTATTGAGGAAAATTTAATGAATTTATCTGAAATTACTCAACAAATGGGTGAAGTAGGTAAAACGCTGAGTGATTCTGTGCCAGAGTTACTTAATAGCACCGATTTGGTTAATGACCCTGAAAAAATGTTAGAGCTGCAGTTCGCGGTTCAGCAATATTCTGCTTATGTTAACGTAGAAAGTGGAATGCTGAAAACGATAAAAGATTTGGTCTCAACCATTTCCAACCGTAGCTTTTAATTTTTATGGTTAATGATGTTTCTGCCAACAAGATACTGGTGTGGGCGGCTGTAGCTGCGGCAAATCATAAGCTTCCCAAATATGCAGAATCTATCCTGAATGTATTGCCGCAAATTATACCCGATAAAAAAGATATCGCACATTTAGAATTTATTATTTTATATGGATTAAATAGAAAAAATGATGCGGTAAAGGCTCTGGAGGACTTTATGGATGATGAGACAAGCCAGTTGTTATGCAGTCTGGTCCACGAGAATAATAGAAGCTGGACACTAATGTTTTAATCTCATATTGAGTTTAAACAATTGATAAATTTCATTTTGGTATGCTATAAATTTTAACAGAGATATTTATAATACCTTAATGAAAAATATAGCTGTACGAAAGTTTCTATGTTTCCATGTGTGTTTGATTTAATAGTTTATAGCCGTTAACTATTTTTAATTTTAATACAAATTAATAATTATTCCTGTTGATTAGATATAAAAAGGCATGAATTATGCTTAATGGAATTAGTCAAGCTGTTTCTACACTAGGACGGCATATTACTAGTGCGGCAAGCCGGGTAAGCTCTGCGGGGTTATCTGGCTTTTCAGTGTCCCCTCAGGCTGTTCGTCTGAATCCGATTAGGGCTCAATCTCCTTTTTCTCCCGGTACGTCGAATATCAATGCGAGAACGACTTTTAATGTGAGTAGCCCGGCGACTTCATTTACTCCCTCTCGTCCGGCCCCACCGCCGCCGACAAGTGGACAGGCTTCCGGGGCATCCCGCCCTTTACCGCCCATTGCTCAGGCATTAAAAGATCATTTAGCTGCCTATGAAAAGTCGAAAAGTCTTGATACTTCAAGCCTTAAGCCAAGCCGCCCGGCACCGCCGCCGCCGACAAGCGGGTTGGTATCTGGGTCATCCCGGTCTTTACCGCCCATTGCTCAGGCGCTAAAAGATCATTTGGCTGCCTATGAAAAATCGAAAAGTCTTGATACTTCAGGTCTTAAGCCAAGCCGCCCGGCACCGCCGCCACCGACAAGTGGACAGGCATCCGAGGCATCCCGGCCATTACCGCCTATTGCTCAGGCATTAAAAGATCATTTAGCTGCCTATGAACTGTCGAAAAAGGCATAAAAAGTAGATTTAAAATTATTAATTACTGTTGATTGTTTAGAGAGTTAAAAGATAAAAACCGATATTAAGTTGCATTGTGATAAATGTGATTGGTAATATCGGTTTTTATTGAAATAAATATTGTAATAAATGATGAAAGAGGGGAATAGAGCAAGAGGGGGGTGTTTCGTTAACCAGAGCCTGTAATTTTTTATCCATAAATTTACCGCTATTTGATGTTGGATTTGACATATCAACATCAGGCAACGACACAACTCTATGTACAGGCTCTTATAGGTATTTTTTTCTGGTTAGCGTTAAGGGATATCTCTATTTATGCCGATATGACGCTGGCAGCCATAATATATCTGGGGATGCTTACTCTAATTCGTCAGATTCTGACCAGACGGTTCAGGCTGTACGCTTACGGTTGTCAGGCCTTTGGCGTACAACGACAGGATCTGGTTATCCATCCCGGTGATCCGGGTCTGGTTTTTCTTCACAAGTTGCGGTTCAAAAGAGCCATCACGATCGCGCGGAGTGCGTAGTTCCAGGGGGCCATCACCGGTGATAACGGTCTTTGTGGAATAGCCATTGCGGGAGTTGGCACCCGGTTTAGGCTGGTTTTTATCGTAGCCCAGATGGTGGGACATTTCAGCGTTGAGAGCTGCCTCAACGCTGATTTTCTTCAGCAGGCGATCGAACTGGCTGAGATCTTCAGGGGTTTTGAGATTTTTGGCCTGTTCGTTAGCCAGAGCCTGCAACTGTTTTTCGTCCATAAATTAACCTGCTTTTGATGTTGGATTGAACATATCAAAATCAGGCAATTACACAAATCTATGTACAGGCTCGCATACCATCTCTGATACGACCATCAGGGGAATCACATTGCATCTATATGCTGGTGAGCACATAGATGCCGGGTTATACATCTTTAACAGAGATTTTAATTAGTTAAAAAGGTTGTCACCATTCGGCGTTTTGCTTTGGCCATTTCGGCTCCAGCCACAGGTTTTCAGCGTGACATAAATGATATTCCACTCATAATGCCTTTCATCCACACTTGTCACTTCAAAACATGTTCCGGGCCTGAGGGTGCAGCGGGTTTCCCCTGGTGCATTATCCGCTATATCCGCACCAGCCATTCCATCAATCCGATAATACACTTGGTAGCCGCCCCCCTGACGACTAAATACATTGTTCTGTATGGTAGTCAGGTATACATCCGTATTTCTGTCTTCTGGAGTCTGGAGTATTGTGCCGGTTTTCAGCCATCCTCTGGACCATTTCGATACCGTACTCCGGATATATCCCGGTGTGTGACGTAATAATTCTGGTGTGATCTTCCATTCTCCGTTTCTTACCGCTGCATCCATCAGCCAGTAATCCTGTGTCCGGGCACTGGAAGCTTCTGATACCCGTTGCTGCAATTCCCACATCATATATTCTTCTCTGGAATAGACTCGCCCTGATGAATGCGAGTCATAACTCAACATCTGTTCACCATTGATGAAGGTTGTATCTGAAAAAGATACTATGGGATTGTTTTCATCCGTTCCTCTGTAGTCAATTGTGCGCACCTGCATTGTGGGGCCATTAACCCTGAGGATTGAATGTACAACAGTATTATTGTTCTGAGGGATTTCGGATAAGATGCTTAAATTATATTTTTCCCACTCGTGTCGGTAGTTTGGCAGGGATACAATCATCGCCTGATTCACCATTTTTGTAGCTACCTGATATATTATCTGTAGATCACCTTTTGGTGTCAGGTGATACAAAGTATCTGCTTTTCTTGCCATAGGTACGCTCTTATAACGCCCTGATAAATCATCTGTATACCACGGGTGGAAGGTAGGGAATGGTTCACCTGAATCTGTTGTGACAGTAGTGGTCATAATGGCATCTTCTACCACAGATGGTCCATCTGTTTTTTTTTTCATGGCACCTTGATATTGATACAATATTTTTGATGTTTCTTCCTTTTGAATACGGGCGTATTCCGCAACAATGTCTGCCAGATTCAGAACGCCATCTCCTAACTGGATATTCAGATGATTTTTGTATGCAGCGTTGATAAAGCGGTGTGTATCTCCTATCAGAATTGGTCTCAGCTCTTTCTCCAGAATTTCCCTGTCCGTTGTATCCATCACTTCTGTGAAAAAATCTCTGAACGTCAGACGTAAACTGCCGATACTTGGCTGTTCACGCAGATAGAACAATCTGACCGATAATGATCTGCGGTCGATGCGGACCATCCCCTGATGGCACATCAGTTTTAAAGAAAATTTTTTATCCGATGAAATAGTGAAACGACGAAATTCACTGAGTATTAATGAGGGGGCTTCGTTGTCGGGCTTGACAATAATATGTTCCTGCTGTTGCCACTGCCTTTCAGATAACTGCATCTCTCCTGCGGATGTTATTTTCAACGGAGCTGCATGTACTTTACTGCGTAGCAACACATTATTTTTCCCTTCAAAAATCAGATACAGACGTGAATAGGGTGGGATACTTAGATCTGAGATATTTACCGGAACAGTAGGTTCACCTTCGGCTTTCCACGCACCTTTCAGCTTCCCTGACAGTAACTCCCCCTCCACTTTTTTCCTTACGCCACCTAGGTTTTCGAGGCATAATACCTGCTCTGCACTTCCGGATACCCGGGGCAGGAACGTCATTACCTGATTCAGTGCCATCAAATTTTCCAGCCGGTTTACCGTTGGTGTATGACCACTCCGGAAAATCCCCACCCAGTTACCATTATCTGGTAAGATCCGGAGTACGTCACCCAGTAAACGGGTATCCTGAGGCTGAATTGCCACACGGGTTGTCCCGGGCAGCGATTCGTCGATCCCGGATATTGTCAGTTGAAGGGAATACTGAATCGTAGCAATCGTTAATATCACGCTGTTTTTGTCTTTTTTCCCTTCAACCAGAACAGGACTGGCCTCAAGCAAATCAATCGTTTCCGGATGGTCATTATCACCGGCCAGTATGATTTGTGCCGGTGATATCTGTGCTGTATCCGGCCCCGTAATAATGTACCGGCTTCCGGGGGTTCCGGTTACAGCCGTGGTGTAATGGCGACTGCCGGTCAGCCTGAATTCCGAGTAATGCTCCTGAAGCCGGTAAACGAGCTGACGGTTCAGGGGGTCATAGCTGGCAGATGTTTCTCCTCCCCGGAACCTGACCTCGGGGGCCAGGCTCCATCCCATATCATGCAGCCTGTCCAGTATGGCGTCTGGTCTGTTGTTTTCTTCCGGATAAACAGCCTGCCAGCGTTGAACATCACATGATGAAACCCCCAGTTGAATACCATTTTCCTGGGAAACCGCCTCCAGAGTAATGCCATCACTGGTATGCCCCCTGAAGTTTCCGGCAAAACGGTTCAGTTGTGTCTCATCCTCCAGCTGAACCTTTATATTGTTCCCGGCCCAGTAAATCAGACTCAGCTCAAAGGCGACAGGTTTTAATTCTGTCAGAGTTGTTTCTGGCAGAAGGATCTCGTGAGAGACCGAGCTATTAGACAGCGTCAGTGTCAGCGGAGTTTTTAAATCGCGGGGGATAATATAGCGGTTATTCCCTCCACCAGAGATGACAGTACCGCCACCAGAACTCGTATGGAAGGTATTGTCCTTATCGTTACCCGTTAGCCAGTTTTCGCCGGCCGTTGTACCGACCAGGGTGTTTATTCCCTTCTGGGTGATGGTCATTACCGGCACCTCACCGTCCGTTGTTTTCAGCATGACCGACTGTGTTTGTTTTGATAAATCAAAGGCGAGCGGAAACTCTTCCGGTAGCCCGCGAAAAGAGAGCGTATTTTCTTTTGCCACAGGATTTGCATCAATATCATAATATCCCGCGCCACCGACCTGAACAGCCAGCCCACCGCTTCCCCCTCTCAGTATGAATTTATAATCTTTTAACGATATAGCCTGTTCTGTGCATTCCGGTGTCAGATCGCTGAGCACTCTCAGGGGAAGTACTGTGGTTTTACGCTCTCCAGCTATCACAGTACACTGACTATTAAGAACCTCCAGAGGAGGACGTTTGTGGCGGGAAGTACTGTCTGGTACGGCTTCCCGCCATACAATCCAGTTAGACAGATATTCTATTTCCGTATTGGCCTGATACTGGTGACCGTAGCCCAGAATTATGGTGTCATATTCTCCCGAGGGAATTTTCGGTATTGTTTGTGGCCATTTACTGTTGGCGTAACCGTGCGCCAGGGAAGAGTAGGGACTGATACTGTTGGCATACCCCACCTTCTCACGAATTTGCCAGTCCCCCAGATCCGGACGATGACCGATTTTGCGGTCAGCGTTAAAAGAGCTTTCTCCATGCAAGAGAGGAGGAGACTGACGCAGATCCAGCACCATTTTTCCAAAAACTTTGTTTCCGGAGAAATCCAGCAGACCTCTTTCCGGAGAGGCCACAACAATGTGTTTACTGCCATCAGTCAGGAATTTTTTATATTCCAGCCATTGTGTATGCCGTTCTTCTTTCCGTGCCACATTACGTGCAATACTGGAAGCTCCCATACCAATAGCCGCAATGGGGCCAGTGGCAATAATTAGTGGCGGGAAAGCTACCGAAGCGGCAGTTAATCCCAGAGAAATGGAATCAAACGCAATCTGTACCCGGGCAGCCATTGTCTCAGAATAAGATGTAGCTTGCTGGAGCTGAATGACGCTGTTGTACAGGTTCCATGTCCCCAGAACTGTTTCCAGTACAGGCAGTTCAAGAACACGGGCACTGGCAGAAAGGGCTTTCCCCATTGTGCCTCCGGTACGGGTTGCTACTGAGCGCATACCTTCAGCGACGGCGCTTTCCAGTCTGAACCCCTGGATTCCTTCTGTATTGAGAAACTTATTCCCGGCAATCTGAATCATGCTGCCGAGAGTTGCTTCGGAAAGTTGCTTGATATCCATAGCTAGATTTATCTTGGCTAGGGTACTGTCTTCGTGCCCCTGCTGTAGCAGGCGGGCATACTGGACGACTCCGACCACACTCATGCCGAGGTCGAAATCCATGATTCCACTGGCAGGCAGGGCTGAAAGCATGGTAGAAAGTTTCTGAAAACGGGACACAACTTCCGGTACTTCCACAGAAGTGGTATGCAATGTTTCTCCATCTCGAATTTGAAGGTTGAAACGCCCACTTCCGATATCAGCCAGCTCAATATTCTCTACAGAAAGATGACGACCGGATGAACGTGGAATGTTCTGGAAGTGCTGTTGCAGAGTATCAAGTACACCGGCGAGTTGCTGTTTAACCCGTGTTGCTTGCCTTTGCAGACGAGTCTGTGACGAAACTAGGTCATCCTGCGTCCCACGAATCATCTCCGGATCTATGGGACGGGTACCGCTGCGTATTCCCTGAGTGTGCAGTATTTTTCTTATGTTATCAGCCTGTTCTGGAGTCAGAACTGTGCGGGACAGATAATCATTCAGAACATCACCGTTGAGACGCAGAGAAGGGATTTGCTCCGATGTTGGAGGAGAGGTGATGCGCCGACCGTCAAGGGTGGCTCCGATATCATAAAGTGTTTTTACTGGCAGGGAGATACCTGCAACAGCGACTGGTTCAGCCAGATTCGCCAGACGGTCGGTGGTGGTGTGCTGAATTCTGGTGCTCAGTCCAGCATCATTTTCTGGCAGAAGCTTATTCCAGACCATATCTGATTCGGCATAATGTACTTGTATATGTTTATTAATGTCTTTGTTTAATAGGCCATAATATTCCTGAAGTGTTGGAGTTAATTGTATCATAGCCTCAATAAACTTCAGAGCATCTATAGGTGAAAGGAAATCTGCATGCCCAAAATTTGGATCAGTGAGCCGGTAAATATCCTCCAGTTGTTGCAGAACCAGAGTATGATTAGGCGTGCTTATCAGGGCTCGCTTAACTCCTTTTTCATTGAATAATAAAGTTATTCTTTCTTGGTTCCATGCGGTCTTATGTAGTAGCGATTCGTTGGTAATATATTTGTTTCCCTGATACTGTAGCATTTCAATCAGACTATAAGTTCTTGTCATTAAGGAATTATCATCTTTGGACAGTGGCAACTTATCGCGATTACTGGTCTGATGAAGTGCACTCACAGTCATTAGGTTTTCCTGGAGAATGCTATAATGAGCAGTATCTTCAGTCTGTAAATAAAGTAAGGCTAATCCCATACAGCGTCCTTCTTGGGTTACCAATAGAGACTGAGGGTGAAAATCAATATTCTGGCTTCCATATCCTTTAGCCATTTCGAACCATCGCTGTGCATGATGACGATAAAACTCAGGCCATGACAACAAAGTATATTTCGCATGTTCAGCGATAAAATGTAATGAGGAGACTACAGGTGCAGAGGATATAATGTTATCGTTAAAACCAATACCTTTGAAATTATAAGGGAGTACAAATGTGGAATCCTGAATTGCTGTAACTGGTGGACGCCCATAGTCCTGCTCCCTGCGCAATAGTTTTCCCGTACCAGGTAATCCAACAGAAAGTAATGAAAGGGTTGCATCGGCAATAGTTGGTAATCCTGTGAGATGCTGATGTATTTCTGTTAAAGACTGATAAGGCCTTTTTTCTGCCTCACTAAGTAATTTATTAATACTTTGCTCAGTCAAAAAGCATGAAGAAACAGAGTTTTCCAGAAGCTGACGAAGATTCTGTGAATTTAGTGTACCTTCTCGCATCCTTACATGGATGTTATATAGATCTTCAAGATAGGTATATATAAGTCCAGATATGGGATTATCAAATCCATCAGCTCCACTGACTATTACTTGCTCTGTGATTTTTCCATTATCGGATGAGTAGCCCATGCCCAGAGGATTAACACTCTGGCCAAGAACAGGTGTGAGTAGTTCATGTGGTGGTAACTCTGAAAGTTTGTTCAAAATTTCAACAGGAATAGAGCTTGATTCTTTTTTATTTAAAATGTAATCATATGCTAGTGGTAATTTCGCACTAATTTCATCTTCATTATAATGTTCTTTCAATATATTAATTAAGGACGATGAAGGAGCTGGTAGCAGGTTTTCTTCAGTATGTACACCAGTTATTCCTAGTCCGTGTAGTGTATAACGAGACAAGGTATTGATATCAGAAAATACATATCCTTCATGATAAAGACGATCCAGTGTTTGCCCTTTAAATATAACTTTATCTATATTATGAATGGTTACACGGGAGTATTCCTTGAACTCGTCTTTTATTCTTTGTATTTTATTATGAATATTTTCATTATGTTTTTTAAAAAAAGCATCAAAAAGTCTATCGTAATGAGAGTCCTTCTCTGTATTTCCTGAAATTTCTTTCAATGCTTTAATAAGCTGTAATTTTTGTTCTTTTGTGGACAGATCCTGCCATGTGTTTTGTTCTTTTTTTATTTTTTCAAAATAAAGTTCGTGAGAATTCATTTTGTTTTTTACTGCTTCAATCTTTTCTCTCAAGAAATCATTCTCATAAATAAAAGTAGATATTTCAAGAAACTCATTTGCTTCCTGAGAAGATTGCAAACTAAGATGATCTTTCATTTTTAATTCGAGATATCTTTGTAACATTACCCTCCCTTCCCAGTTTTCAGGAGTCTTATCCTTGCTCATGTTATTGATAATGTCTCTTAACTCATTTTCCATAACTGCGAAGGAGAATAAATCCTTTATAAAAATATTATGCTCAGTCTTATTGCTATAAAGAATATTTATTTTTGTATGTGGATTACTCGCAAGAAAGCCTTTTATGGACATACTCAGATCATTGTCATTTTTTTTATGTAGATCAGGATAGATGTTAATTATATTGTCTACAGGAATGGTCATCCTCCGAATTTTTTCGGCTATTTGAACTTGCAATGAAAACAATGACCTTTTGGCTATATCATCATTCATCTCTAGCATAATCATATGGAGCATTTGATCTATTTCATATAGATTTTTAAAGTCGATAGTCGACGAGTCAATTAGCTCATTATAACGTACAGTAAGGTCTTGTATTTTTTTTTGCAGATCTTTCTTGGTTTTGGTTGACCACTGAGAGAAAAACGTATCAGTATCTATTTTTGTTAAGAATAATTCTGGAAGATTTTCTGTTTTTAGTTTTGAAACATCTTTGAACAGGAAGTCATCAACACACCGGCCTTTTCCTATACACCAGGTACTTTCATCTGCGGGCGTGACATCATTAACGCCGATCGATTCAGGGTTTAACCAGTCATATTTCCCTGTGCCAGTTGTTTTGTAGACACCAATATAAGCTTTATCACTCAGTTTTCTTTCATTAATGAACTCTTCACCTAACACCCCTCTACTCCTGAAAAATTGCAACATCTTTCTTTGAATCAAGTCAGGACCTGATATCTGGAGGGTGCTCAATGCCTCCGGGATAATAGTATCTTGTCTGAATTTTGAAAAAAGACTTCCTGAAAGGTATTTTTTTACCAGAATCCCTCCAATTTTGTCTGTATCTGGAAGTGAGGACAATTCATCAGTTTGTTTGAAGTATATTTCACTATGAATATTATCTCTTATTCTTCTTAGTTCCCTGTAAGCCTGATTCTGGCCTGCGATAACAGCATCAATCACTTCACTACCTTTATGTGATAGCATGAATCCATTGAGCCCACGAATATTCCATCCATCAGGCCATAGGTGATAACGACGAAGGATGGGCATTGTGTCTCGAGGAATCCTTGTATTGATCTTAGTAAAAATGCTATCTTCTGGCATTTTAGATATTTCTGTTAATATCTTCTTGATAATGTTTTTATCTGCATCACTGATTTCATTATAGTTAACTTCATCAATATTTTGGTTATTAACATATCTTAATACACCATCAGATATTGCACGACGTAGTTTCAAATCTTCCAAGAAACGATTATCTCCGTTTGTCTGCATCATAATTTTAAAAATTACTTGTTTAGAGTATGCAGGCATCATGTCTGTGTCTGTATAAATACCACCATGCTCTTTAAGGATATACATCCTGAGCAGGTCTGAGGCGGCAGGATAGTTCCATCGAAGCAACATTTCAGTTTGATAATTGTGATTATTTTCTGATTTTGAAAGAGAGGTTAAAGAGTTAACATCTTTAATTGAAATACGGTTTTCACCAAATTGTTTCTGTAAATCAAGAATTAGTTTTTTTACTCTATCTTTATTGTCGTTAATTGTTTTCTGATAATTACCAATGTCATCGTCTGACAGTTTTATTACATTTTTAAGGTAGTTTATTCGTAACTCATCATTAATCTCTGTAACACCTTTGACAATGCAATAGTTGAAGAAATTATCCTGAAGTTTAATCATGTTTTCTAGAAAAAATGAATTAAACATGTGTTTCAGAGGGGTAGATATTTTTTGATAAGTAGCATAAAGCTCTCTGAGTTTGTTTAAGTACTCTTGTTGTCCCGATGGGTTGTTGTTGTATTTCTTCCTTATTTCATTATATAGATTAATAAAATCAATATTTTTTTGTGGAGTATTCTGCTGTATAGTTCTGCATGCTAAATCAAATGCAATTTGTTTTAAGACACTGGTAAATTTCGCGGCTCCAAATGCTTTTTCATCAACCCAAAGATAGTAAGTAAACTCTTTGTAGGTTTTGAGAAAAGTCTTAATATAGTCCGAGATGCTTTCAGGTGGGGAACCCGCAACCCATATGGCATGAATATTTTTCTCAATATCAACTGTATGCGAATAGTACTCCTTTTTTATATCTGCTATAGCCATCTCTATGTTTTTAAAGATATTTTCTGTAACAGAGGTATCCTCCATGATTATTTTTAGTAAATCAGCTTGCTTCTGTAGAAGTTTTAGACCATTACGACTGTTTTTATCCGGTAAAAGATTGTATTCTCCCATTATTCTTTTTATCTCTATAATTTCATTTGCATATTTTGTTTTAAGCTCATCACTAAGTGAAATTTTCTGAACAAAATTTTCTGGTGTTAACGAGTTTTGAACTTTATCTTCAGCTACAGGAGACCGTTTTTTCCTTTTCAGGAACTTATCTGACAGGGGGATTTGATGGTCGCTTTTGGATTCCTTTTTTATTTCCATCAACAGCTCGTTATTGTTACCAGCTATCTTTCCTGCTTTTAGCAATTTATTACTTTCATTGTCGTTGTCATATGGTATTGTTGCATGTTCAGGATGTTTTATTCCTTCCTCAAAATTATCTCTGGGAGTTCTTGTTTTTGTCAATAAGTTATCTCTAAAAGAGTTAGTACTTTTTATACCATCTCTGTTGAAAGTGTTAGGGTATTCTGTTTCCCGTAAGCCATTATAAACATTTGCCAGACCAAGGAGCGCGTTGTGTAACAATGATGATTTCCAGTTACCTGTATGATGAACTGGTGAAAATGTTCTTTGTTCATGCCCATAAATTTCCTTCTGAATCATTTCACCTAAAGAAACAACATCTTCCAGAGAGTTTTCTTTCGAAACCATTTTATCAAAGAAGCGTAGTCGGGCTTCTGATGCTGTTTTGATTGGCCTGATATTGCGTTGATAATTTTCCTGAAATCCGGTAATGCTCTTCGGTTTTTTTTGTTTTTCCTGCCCTGACAGGCCACTAGTGACAGGAGGAAAAAGAACTTTCTCTGGCAGTCTCATAATTACATTTCCGCTTAAAAAATTATTTATGTTTTAATAAGTGAGAAAATCTTATTATTAACACCCTTAACCAAGGTGCTAATGTGATAAAAAAATATTTATCTCGATGCTACCCAACATACGACTCATTTATTTTTCTCGGTTTCTCCTTGTATATATATGTTGCTTTATAATTTTACTACGCACGTCAGGCGTATCTGTAACATAGCTCCGCATTATGCAATGCGACTTTGCATACAAATAGGAATAAATCTAATAGCTGTAGATTTGCTCCTGTATTTCCTGAACCAAGCGAGCCAGTACATGATGCATATGTCTGGAAAATAATTCAGAGTAAGGATAAGTCCAGTCCAGCTTTGTTGAATAAATCAGGTTTGGGATAAGCCCCCTCAGTTGGTAGCTACTGCAGGTAATACGCACGTATTATGACATTCGTGCCCTCGTCATTTTGTTTAGTACACGCACTGTAGTGGCACAGAACTTCTGCGACCTGACCATCCTAAATAGCTGCGCCGAATACCGCTACACTTTTAACAGCCCATATTTACCACCGGGGAATGGGCTCACGGTTTCCATAAAATAATGAACCTTTTTAAGCAGTTACCACATTGAACGGCACTGATGATTGCGCGTTATCGTATCGTGAAGCGCCTGCTATAACCGCTCAACATGATTCACCCACGGCGAGTAAACTGGCTGATAAATCACTCTGAACTTCGGATTTTCTTTCAGCCAGCGCTGTGTTTCCCGACTTTTATGGATGATGTAGTTGTCCACTATGAGCGTGATAGGTTTATCCCGTCGGTATGTCAATTTCAGATGTTTCAACAGACTGATAAATAAGGCTGAGCTTTTGCTGTTGCCACCCACATAGCTGACTTTGCCCGTTCCACTATGTAAAGCACCAGCCAGATAGTATTTTTCATTCTGCCCCGGTGTTACCACATGTTTTTGCTGTCTGCGAAGTTGCCAGTCCGCACCGGTTTTGGGATTAAGATAGATATACACTTCATCTTCATAAAAGACCGGATGCTCCGCACTACATTCGTCCAGTGCTTTGTGAATTGCTGCTTTATGCGGGTTACGGGTACGCAGGGTTGGCGCAGCCCTGCGCCACACAAGCCCGACTAATGGCAACCAGCGGCGAACGGTTCCGGCATGTAACTGGCACTCGGTTATCTCGTTGATTTTTATTGCCAGCAGTTCTGTACTCCAGCGTGAACGCTGATAGCCAAAATATCCGGGAGAGTGTTTTATCAGTTCACGAAACAATGTGCAGATATGCTCAAACGGCCAGCGGCGGGAACGTCCTGCGGGTAATGATTTCAGACCTTCAACACTCGACAGCGTGAACCAGTTAATCCAGCGCCTGACGGAGGAACGGGCGCAGCAGAGCGTTCTGGCAACGTCACTGACGCGAGCGCTCCGGTGCAGCATCAGCATGGCGGTCAGCCTGCGGGCATAATTTTTATCGTGAGTTTTATAGATTGCTTTTTGCATCAGGCGTCATTCGTCGCGGGGAATTGGTGCTATGATCGGCATCGCTCAGTCCGGTTAGGGGGGGATTTTTGGCGATTGATCAGATCGCACAATCCGGGCTGAGTTCCCTTTCATTGATCTACTATTCGGCGCAGCTATTTAGTTGGTGATTTTGAACTTCTGCTTTGCTACTAAGCAGCCTGCGTTTTCAGGAAAATACGTGATGTGATCCTGCAACTCAGCAACAGTTCGGTTGATTCAACAAAGCGTTTTTTAACAATAATTCTTCATTGTAAAAAGCATCTTCAGTTGTGATCAAATATTATTATTCTTATTGGTGTTCTCATATAATGAAATAGAATTAATTTTAGCCCCCCTACACAAGTGGCTGAGCTTCTCTACTCAATTTTAGAAAGTTTATTATTTATGTATTTCATATAACTGTCTATTTCCCCAGGCATGTAGCTAAAGATTTCTCCCATTTCACGTGCGATAATCATTTCAGATTTTACTGCCTTTAACTCTGGTAACTCATAATTTAATTCCTGCATGATATCTCTTTTTATATTATATAATTCTATAAATCTATTTGCCCGTTGTTCTCCTAGAGGGCTGTCATTTCTGTACACAACAACTATGTATAAAAAATCATTATTTTCTTTAGGGAAGATCTTACAACAAATGTCCGGAAGCTCACATAATGCATGTAAATCAGGATTGTATAAACTATCTACAGAAAACTGCCCCATTGGGCGTTTTCCGGATATAACTGTTAGCCAGCTTCCTTCCGGTGTACTGGCTTCATTTCTGGAAATAGGTTCAAACGCTTCTGGACATACAGAATACATAGTCTTCATATAAGAAAACCGTCTGGCTTTCTCGTTAACAAATTCTTCCTGTTTTAGTTCAGCTACTCCTCTGGTTATACCGGATATATACTTCTTATCATATATATTGGGTGATTCATTAAAGTAATCATGTTTAATTTCCGGGTAAATATTTTTCACCACATGTTCAGCATATTTAGTATTTATAGGGGACACGCCCTGAGTATTAGTAACAGGATTAATCATCTGAATCTATACCTAAAGAACGATATTTTTCAACCACAACCGGAAGACTTACCATGAACTGCTGGTATACATACTGGTATTCGGTATAATATTTTCATGCTTAAATTCAATAAAATCACAAAAAGCATTATAATCGTGTAACGATGAATAGTTAAAATGCCGCTTGATACCCTTTCCTAGACCATCATAATATGGATGAGCGTCAACTTTACTCTTCATAATATCGAGGCCTGCAAGTAATGCTGGATGATTACTACGATTGACAACTATCGCACCATTTTCAAGACTTTTTATCTCATCATTACAATCTACATGCACAGCGATACCATCAGGAGCATACAGGACTCCTAATTTATCGGTAATAATCATGTCGGCATCAAGATATATACATCCGCTACAGGGCGATATGTTATGGCATCCAGTTTTTCCCGTCTCTGTAAACAAAGTTCCAGCCTTCAACATGGCCAAATTCCTGAAAAAATCAAACCAAGTATGTTCTCTTTTTTCTGCATATGACTCAATCAAAGAGTCCTTACCTTCTGGGATATTTTTTAACTCTTCTCTTAATAAGCCTAACAGATAATTATCCCTCTCACTGGCAGGGTATGATTCTTGTTTATGGATATTTTCAAGGTAAATATCAGATAGTTTTTTATCATACATGCTGAAATCCACATCTGCTCGGTAGATTATTTTTATATTTTGATATTCATTTTCAAGACTGAGAAATTCCTTTTTTTGTTCATAAGTAAAATTTCCATCTACCAGCACACCGATTATACGCTCATTTTCTATTTTTGCAGCATTTATAATATTGCTCAAATACGGATGTTCTTTGGTATTCAATATTGGTACTTCTCCTTTTTCGTATCGCTCTGGCCTTGCTTCAAACCACTGAAAAAGAATAGGGGTTTTTTCATCAATAGGTTCCAGAGGATATTCTTTTCCAGCAAAAGAAACTTTCTGGAGAAGTGTACTATTTGATAAGGCTGTCTTTCCTCTGAAGCTGGATTGAAGGACATTTAATGAAGATAACATAAAATTCCTCTTGTTCTAATCATGTTAATATCGCCCCGTCATTTAGACGGAACACTACGTCAGCTTAATTGTTTTTCTAAAATAAATTCATAGCATTGTTGACATTAACAAAAAGTCTCATTAACGATGACATCCTTTCCCCTCCCTGTTCTATTGTATAGAATCGTAACCCTGAATACAGGTTAGATTTTAACAATCAGCAGAGTAATGTTGTCAATAAGAAAAAGGTGATGGCAATAATTAATAGAATATATGTTTTTTGATAAAAGTACCGATGACTTTTTTATTACGTACTACAGTGCGTGAGAAATAGATGGTTCTGCGGGCCAGACGTTTAATCCGGGTTCTCTGAGTCAGATTGTTTCGCCCAATGAGCTTTTGCAGGAAAATGAGTGATCTGATCCTTAAACTCAGCAAAAGCTCGATTTATTCAACAAAGCCTGTCTGCGTTTCTCCGGCCCAAAAATATCAATCATCTGTTCTAAAAAACAGCATTAAGATTATCACTTATTTAAGTAATATTGGTTGTCTGTAGACTCAGGGGGCTAAAATACATGTGCCTGTGATACTCAACTGAGAGTGCCGTGATAGATACTTTATATTTTTTTCAATTGGAATAATAATTATATACATCGAGGAAATGTTTTCCGCTGAACTCGCTTAGGTATTCTGCTACCTTTTCTGGGCATATATTGAATTCTTTTAAAATTTCTACATATTCCTTTACTGCCTTATTTGACTTGTACTCACTATCAATAATTATGTTTGCATTATTTCTCTCGCAATCAATTGCTAATGCTAGGATAATTGACATTTTATATGGACTGGTATCAAGTTTTTTAAATAACTTTCCGTATAATTTGACAACATGATCATGTCTATGACTGATCGCTAATGATAACCCCGTAAAATCATAATGTTTTGCAGTCAATAACTCTTCGATAAAATCCTTTGATATATCTAACATTATTAGTGAGTCAAAAAAAGACTGAATCGTATTAATATCTCCATTTTGATACGCAAGAAGTAATCCTGGTGCACCATCATAATTTCTCGCCTCAAGCATCCTGATTATCTCACCTCTTTTCAAATTACTATTGCCAAGTACGCCACAATATGCCTTTATTGCGTCTGCATGACCATTTTGAAATGCAGAAAATAATCCAGGAGTATATTTATTAGAGCTATGTGCCTCATATTTAAATGCTGAAAGCAAATACTCTAAATCTATATTTTTATCAATAGTATCCAGAACTAAGTTACCATAACTCTTAATAGCTTGAGCATGTCCATTTTGAAGGGCCTGATATAAACCAGGTATGGTTCCATCCAAAGTTCTTGCAGATAATATATGTATTAATTCTTCTTTATTAAGATTTGACTTTTTAATTAAAGTACCATATTCATCAATTACATTATCATGTCCATTTTGTAGAGCTAAAAGCAACCCAGGAACATTATTAACATTTTTTGATTCACACAAGATTTTCATCTGAGATTTTGTAAGATCTGTAAATCGAGTATCGTTATATACCTTTTTTATTATCTCTCTTAGTCCTGCTCCCATAGCAAAATTAATAACAACACCTTGGAGAATATTATCAGGTAATTTTTTTATAAACACATTATTGTTGTCATTCGATTTTGTTTTATCCACAAAAAGTGACAGTGTGTCTTCTTTTAGCCCATAACATTTCAGACATTGCTCACTAAGAAAATCATATGCTGTCAGGTTTATTATATCACAAATGTTATTAGTGCAAAAAAATACTCGTTTATGCGTCGCGGTCTGATTGGGATCATAGAAATTAATAACAAACTTATTTTCCTTGTCGTTTTTTATTTTAATGCCCAGAGCCATTGCATGTCCGGGAGAATGAACTTCTAATGATGTGTGAGATTTATTCTCTTTCTCAAGTTGAAGAAAAAGGTTATATATAACGCTTCCCCAAGATTCATTTTCAACAAAATACACATCACCCTTAATATTATTTGTCCCCTTGTTTTCCTGAATTACAATAGCTTTGCTTAATAATTGAGGGGATGAAAATGTTTCGTAGTCTATCTTTCCTGAATTACTACAAAAAAACTCACTCCAATATGATGCTATATGTCGACACCATATGATTTCCCCATTGCAATCACTAACCTTTCCATTTAGATTTATACTGGCATCTCTCTTTTTTGATAAATAAGGGGGATTGTTTTTTGAAATATATTCAACATAATTTGATGCCGATTTGTTTATTATTGGCATATGTTTGTATCCTTTCTATTAATTTTCCGCCTGACAGTGGAAATAATATATTCTACTGATTTTTGTAGTTTAAACGATTTATGAAGAATTTTACTGTTGTACAGTACCAGATACTCAGCCAGTTTCAGATTGAACATATTCAGCTATTCAAAGAGCAATTCTTCATTAAACTCAATAAATTGTTCCCTCAGTGTTCGGTTAAAATGCTCACTTATGGCATTTATTTTCGGCGTATAGAGATAAGTCCATACGAACCCGACGGTGGCTTCCTGTAGCGTTTTGTCGAATTTTCCCGAGAACTCTTTGCCCATCATCAGTGATGATCTGGTTGATACCAACAAGGAACAACTGGGCTACACAGCAGAAGAAATGCCTGATGATATCACTTTTAAGCGATAGTACGGCCAGAGAGTAGTTGCTGTGTTCGTCGAGCATGGTAATGAAATAACGGTACAGCTCGCCATTCTGAGCTCAATAGTATCCATGCCACTGAGCTTACAGGTCTTTATCGGGCGATAGTGCTTTATTCTTCGGGGCTTTGTGGATGATTTTTCGAAATGTTCATGATAGTTAGGTAAAGCTACCGCATATCATTTGCAAAATGACAGATAGATATACTTCAATTTGAATCTTAACAATTAGTATGGGAATGCTGTCAATCCTCTGTATGCGTCCACCACATATTGAAATTTTTGTTCTCTAATATATTCCACGGGCGTCAAGAGTGTGAGGCCTGTGCTGTTATACAGCACCAGACGTTGTCCCCCATCTTTGACCTGTCTCTTGATCAGATCTCCTGATCAAGAGACTTCATCACCAGGTAACCCTCAGCCATATCCTGATGTCTGAACCAGCCATCCCACATAACTACCCAACCGGGGCTGCTTGTGCGTTTGCTGTCATGCCATCGCCCCAGTTTAGCCAGTTTCAAACAGGCCCATTTCAGGGTCGGTGTTTGCGCTGGAAGCTGCTTTCCTTCCAGCTTAACCCACAGTAGTTTCCACTCTGTCGGCGTCAGTATTTTCTCACAGCTGTCATTTTGTGTTTCTTCACTGATACTTCCCTGCCGCAGGCCCAGCACCCGCACCGCGATAACCACCATGCGCTCAAGGTTATCCCGGGTCTGCATTCGCAGCGATTCCACACATGTACCACCACTTTTCCACGCTTTGTGGTATTCCTCTATCAGCCAGCGTTGCTCGTAATGGCTGACGATACGTCGCGCATCGGCGGCACTCGCCACTTTTTCTGATGTCAGCGGATACCAGCAGGCTCCGTCCTCTCCTGCTCCCCGCAACAGACATACGTGAGCGAGAGCGCCTGGCCGCTGTTGTCGGGATTTTTTATGCTGACTTCGCTGTAACTGATGAGCATCCGGGCCTGGCGGGCTGCCCGCCCGCCTTTTTGCATCACATTCAGCGTGTGGCTTCCCGCGGCTGACTTTATAATGCAGGTAATGCCAGATATCCGCTTCCCGGTCACAGACAGTGATTACCTGTTTCTGTATCTCCCCCAGCCGTTCGGCCATGCGCTCCGAAGCCTGCTGCCAGCGGTAACTTTCTTTTTCTGTCACGAACGGTGCAATAGTGGTTCTTCCGCAACTTGGGTGGAAGAAAATGGATGAAACTTTCTGGTGAACAAAGATCTAAGCTGTTTTAAGTCATGGGCAACTCAATGCACTCTCTTAAGACACTTCTACAGTTACCTTGCGGATG
>ULYD01008580.1_pt1 | contig 49665 bp, 45 predicted proteins | sample 1961831 | NCBI WGS metagenome assembly ULYD01 (sample SAMEA4835854, study PRJEB28245) | human gut metagenome | biome: gut microbiome; material: fecal sample | place: Denmark | collected 2008 | reverse complement strand
AAATTTACTGTATCAATTATAAATTCCATTTTTCTTTTCTCCTATAATGTTTGTTCAGTTCTTCCAATAATATCATCTTGTGTTGCTTTTGATAACACATTAAAGAATGCAGAATATCCAGCAACACGAACAATTAAATCTTTATGTTTTTCAGGATGTGCTTGAGCATCTAATAATGTTTCTTTAGAAACAACATTATATTGAACATGATATCCTTTTAAACGATTGAAGAATGTTTTAATCAACATTTCTATTTTTTCTTTATTTTCTTCCTTTGATAATAATTGAGGTGTTACCTTTTGATTTAATAAGACACCACCTGTAATTTCATGTGTTGGTAATTTAGAAACAGATTTAAAGACAGCTGTTGGTCCTTTTTTATCCATGGCGTGAGCAGGTGAACAACCTTCAGCAAGAGGCGTATGTGCTTTTCTTCCATCAGGTGTAGCCATTGTGCCATAACCTTGTCCGACATTGGCCGAAATACTTGAAGTTCCAGCATAACGAATCCCACCAATTGGCCCTCTTCCATAACGTGTATTTGGATATTTTTTCATTTCATCAATATAAACATTATAAACATCAACCACTAATTGATCGACTTCATCAATATCATTACCATATTTTGGCACATCATTAATCAACATTTCTTGAATTCTTTGACTTTCTTCACTTGCATAATCATCTAAAATCGCATTCCATAATTCTTCAGGCGTTATTTTCTTTTCTTCAAAGACAAGTTTTTTAATAGCCACAAGACTATCTGCCATATTCGCAATTCCTACTTGTAATCCAGAAATAAAGTCATAAACAGCGCCACCTTCTTTAATCGTTTTTCCTCGACCAATGCAATCTTCTGTTAAGGCAGAACATAAAACATCTGGTACATCTCTTTCAAGGGCTAAGTCAATGGCATTTTCCACAATGACCGACATACGTGTTAAATAGCGCATCCCTTTTTCAATGGCTTTAAAAAGTTCATCATAAGATGTCATATCTTTAAAGTATCCACTACCTTCAAAGAAACGTTTCCCCGACGTCATATCTACCCCATCATTCATTGCCATTAATAAAATACGTGGGAAGTTCATATAAGACATTCCAGTACAACGATAGCCCCATTTACCAGGAACCGCTGTTTCAACACAACCAATAGCTGAATAATTATACGCATCTTCTTCTTTAACGCCTTTTTCAATAAAGGATGGAATAATGATTTCATCATTATTGAAAGCTGGCATTCCTGTTCCAAGTTTCATAACTTCAATGGCTTCATCTAAAAATGCTTTTGGCATATTTTTGTGATAACGCACCGTTAAGTTTGGTTGAGGTAAACGTGTTTGCGCTACTGATCTTAAAACAAGATAAGAAAGTTCATTTGTCGCATCTTTTTTATCAGGTGTTTGTCCACCAATAGTTACATTTTGATACATTGGACTTCCGGCACTTGAAAAAGTATGAGCTTGTGAACGTACTTTATTAATTGTAAGTGTTTTGATCCATAAGTTATCTAATAATTCAACAGCTTGTTCTTCTGTTATATTATTAAGATCTTTATCATGTTTATAATAAGGATAAATGTATTGATCAAAACGTCCATAAGATAAAGAATGTCCATTTGATTCAATTTGTAGGATCAATTGAATAAACCATGTTGATTGAATCGCTTCATAGAAAGTTTCTGCTTTTTCATAAGGAACTTTCTTACAAACACGTGCAATTTCTTCTAATTCTTCCTTTCGTTTTCCTTCAGCACCTCTAGCAAGTTCTAAAGCAAGTTCACTATAACGATTCGCGAATGTTTTAACCGCTTCAATAACAATTAAAACAGCTTTATAAAATTGATATTTATCAATATTTTCAGGAATACATAAATCAAGACTTTCTTTTAAATCTTTAACACGCTCTTCATATCCTTTTAAACCTTTTTGTAAAAGTTGTTGATAATCAACCGCTAAATGAGCATCTCCAGAATTAAGTTTTCCTTCCATTCCAAAGAAACCAGTTTCCATATAAACACTCACTTCATCTGGAAGTAAAGCGCCTCCTTTACTTCTTAAATTATTATTTTCCCAAAATGGAGCAATGGATCTTAATTCTTCTTTTGTTTCTTCTGTAATATAGAAAACATCCCCATCTCTTTTTTCAAATAAATCAAGTTCATTCATCACAAATTCCATCGTATACTCTGGAAAGATGGGAGCATCTCTATTTGAAGAAGCTTGATTCCCAACAATCAAAGTATCTTCTTCAATATAAATAGGCATCTTTTCTAAGATGTTTTTTAACATATATGCTCTTTTCATAATTGGTGGTTCATTTAAATGTTCTTTATAAGCTTCTGTCGCAAGTAGCGCTCTTTTAGCACAGATATAAGGCTTTTTATCTAAGACTTCTTCTCTAAAATGATTCATTCTTGGTGTAAGTTCACCAAAGTGTTCACTGTTCTTCATTTTTCTTTCCTCAACTTTCATTCGTAAGTTTTTATTCTTTCTTTTGCAACTAAATTATATAACAAGTAAAAAATAAATCAATAACAATTTCATAAATAATACATTTTAGTTTCATTTGAAACTTATAAAAAGATATGTTAGGATAAAAGCGAGGAGAAAGACTATGGAAAAAGGATTAATATTTAATATACAAAAGTTTAGTATTCATGATGGTCCTGGTATTCGAACGACCGTTTTCTTTAAAGGCTGTCCTTTAAAATGTAAATGGTGTTCTAATCCTGAATCCCAATTACATAAACTACAAATACTTTATGACTTTGAAAAATGTGTTCATTGTAAGAAATGTTTACTTGATTGTCCAAAACAAGCAATTCAAGAAAAAGATAACCACATGATTTTCAATCATGAAAAATGTATTGGCTGTCTACAATGTGTCAACAACTGTCCAGCTAAGGCTTTAAGCCATGAAGGGGATTATAAAGAGATTCAAGAAATTGTGGATATCTGCATGCAAGATATTGATTTTTATGAAGAATCAAATGGTGGAGTGACTATCTCTGGTGGTGAAGGAATGGCACAACCAGAATTTCTAGAAAAACTTGTTTTAGCTCTTAAAGAAAAGAACTTACATGTTGCCATTGAAACAACGGGATATATTCAAAAAGAAATATTTCAAAAATTGGCGCCTTTATTTGATCTTTTACTTTTTGATGTAAAACATTATGATCGACTTCAACATTTTGGAGGTACAGGCGTTTATAATGATTTAATTGTGGAAAATCTTCAATGGGCTATTCAACATCAACTTAATGTTTTACCTCGTATTCCTGTTATTCCTGATTTTAATGATTCTTTAGAGGATGCCAAAGGGATAAGTGAATTATTAAAAGCATCAAATATTCAAAAAGTACAACTTCTTCCTTTTCATCAATTTGGTGAAAAAAAATATTCTTTATTAAATAAAGAATATACTTTAAAAACTTATCAAGCTTATCATGAAGAAGATTTAAAAGATTACCAACAAATCTTTTTAGATAAAGGAATTGATTGTTTCTTTTAGATATAAAAAGCTATCTTTTTCTTACAAGATAGCTTTTTATTTTTTATGAAGTTGATTCTTTTTATACGTACTATACAAAATATTTAATACTACTTCAGAATTATCAAAAACACTTTGTTTTTTATTATTCTTTTCTCCATTTAAAATACTTTTACTTTCTAAATTTTTCATCTATACATTCTCTTTTCTATTTAATGGTATCATATTCATTATTTAGAAATAATCATTCTTCATTAAGAGTATATTAAAATTTATTTAAAATATTTGTCATTATTTATTTCACAATTCCACCTTGTATAAATCCTTCATAAACTTTATATGTTTGATAATATATTTCTTCAACACCACGAAAGAAATCAATTTTTCCTTGTACACGCAACAAATAAAGATACTCTCCTTTTTGATAAAATAAAGGTCCTCTATAAGGCGATTTTTCATCAACTTGTAATAAAACCTCTTTTAAAAAATCACCATTAAAGTTTTTCCCTATAACCCTTCCATAGTAATTCATAGACCAACATGGTTTTTCATCTTTATAAACAATTTCTTGTCCACTAAAATTTTCCGCACCAAAGAAAGAATCAAAATAAGTATAATTATTTTCTTGATATGAATAATCATGGGATTCTTTTCTTGAAGAGTTAATTTTATTTGTTTTATTTGCATACGTTGCCTTTTTGGCTTTTACAAGAAAGTATGCAAGTTCACTTATTTCAATTTTATGAGTTTCTAATGTTAAACAATCATCTTCTTTAACTAAAGAGTCTATTGAAACATCAAAAAGATTTGAAAGTTTTATTAAATATTCAACATTTGGATAAATAATCCCTGCTTCCCATTTTGTAATTGTTTGTCTTGAAACATTTAATTGATAGGCTAGTTCTTCTTGAGTAAGCATGTTTTTCTTTCGATAATATATTATCTTTTCATTAAGCATTGTTGTCACCTCCTAGAAAAATTATAACATTCTTACTTCTTATCACCAGCAACCTTGCTTTACATTTTTGCTACAAAAAAATCCTAAGGAAACCTTAGGATCAAACTTTTTCAACTTGTATATGTTTTTCTTTAAAATACTCCTCTATCTCTTGAGGAATTCCTTGATCAGTATAAATACATGTCACTTGTTTTAAATCAATAAGACTTGATATACCTTTTTGATGAAACTTGTCCGATTCAGTAACAATCATGACCTTACTTGCTTGCCTTGCCATATCTTTAACTGCTTCACAACGCATATAATCATTCCCCGTAAAACCTGTTTCAACACTAAAACCATCTGTCCCAATAAAAAGTTTATCTACAAAAAATGATTCTGCACATTTTCTCATCATTGGTCCTACCATTACTTGGGATTCATGTTGATATTCACCACCTAATAAAATAATTTTAATAGCTGTATGTTTACGAATATAATCCGCAATAAAAGCAGAATTGGTAATGAGGGTAACATCTTTTTTTGTTTTCGCAATTTCTAAAGCAACAAGTGCACAACATGAACCTGATTCAATCATAATCGTTTCTCCGTTTTGAATAGATTCTACTGCTTTTTTAGCTACTTCTTGTTTTTGTTCATAATGATAAGCAAGACGAATATTCATATCATCACTTTTATTAAGAGTGGCATAACCATGTTCTCTTACTAACATTCCACTTTCGGCAAGAGCATCTAAGTCTTTACGAATGGTTACTTGGGAAACACCTAAAAGCTCAGATAATTTTGTAACTTCTATTTTTTTATTTTGTGTCAGTAATTCTAATATTTGTGTTTGTCTTTTATTCATAAAATACTCCTTTCATTTATAATAAAATATACTTTTATTTGAAAGTAACTATTTTATTAAAAAAGAGGCATTGCCTCTTAGTTATTATAATCATCTTCGATTGTACTATCAACATCATCTTCTACTTCTTCAGATTCTTCATCTTCATCAGTATAGATATCATTCATGTCAATGTGTACTTCATCAAATTTATGACGAGAACGTAAATCCCAGTTATTTTCACCAACTGTAATAAAACGTCCGTCTAAAGTGATGTTTGTATAGAATAAAGATTCTTTTTCATTTTTTTCTTCTTCATCAAAACCTTTAACTTCACTTACTTCTTGCCATAATTTATAGAAGTTTACAGCTTTTTTCTTTTTAGACATTAATTCATAAGCGACATCAACCATTGATCTATTTTTATCCATCTTAATCTCTCCTTACATTTTTTCAGGTGCTTCAACACCAATTAAGTTTAAAGCATTTTTTAAAGTAATACGTGTTGCTTCTACTAAAGCTAAACGTTGCATTGATAATTCAACATTTTCTTTATCTATTACATAACAATCATTATAGAAACTATGGAATAATTGTGCAAGTCTTTGAATGTAATTTGCGATTTTATGTGGACTTCTTGATTTTGCACTATCCGCAATTTCATTTCTAAATTCATTAATGTGTTTTAATAAAGCCATTTCTTTATCATTTACAAGTAATTCAAAATGATCTGCAATTGTAATATCATTTTCTTTTGCTTGTCTTAAAATAGAACACATTCTTGCATGAGCATATTGTGCATAATAAACAGGGTTATCATTTGATTTTGATTTAGCAAGTGTCAAATCAAAATCATAAGGTGTATTGGCTGCTTTTGCGGCAAAGAAGTAACGTGTTGCATCAACACCAATATCATCAATTAAATCTTTGATTGTTATGGCATTTCCTGTACGCTTAGACATTTTAACAACTTCACCATTTTCCATCATTCTTACCATTTGTAGAATATCAATATTTAATTGATCACTATTATAACCTAAAGCTTGAATTGCAGCTTTCATACGGTTGATATAACCATGATGATCTGCTCCTAATAAATCTACTAAATACTCATAACCTCTATCTAATTTATTTAAATGATAAGCAATATCAGGTGTTAAATACGTATAGCTTCCATCAGATTTAATTAAAACACGGTCTTTATCATCACCAAATTCAGTTGATTTGAACCATAAAGCACCATCTTGTTCATAAGTAAATCCTTTTTCTTTTAATTTTTCAATTGTAGGAACTACTTTATTTTCTTCATATAAAGAAGTTTCAGAGAACCAAACGTCAAACTTAACTCTAAATTCAGCTAAAATATCTTTAATTTTTTGTAATTCAAATTTAGTTCCTTCTTTTCTAAAGAACGCAATCATTTCATCATGATCAGCATTTAAATATTTATCGCCAATTTCTTCTTTAATTTTAACAGCGATATCTTTAATATCTTGACCATGATAACCATCTTCAGGTAATTCAAAATCTAAACCAAAAGCTTCTCTATATCTTGCATATAAAGATAAAGCTAAGTTATAAATTTGATTTCCTGCATCATTAATATAATATTCTCTTGTAACATCATATCCCGCAGCAGACATAATACGACAAATACTATCTCCTACTGCTGCCCCTTTAGCATGTCCTAAATGAAGATCTCCTGTTGGATTGGCAGAAACGAATTCAACATTATATTTAATTCCTTTACCAGCATCACTTTTTCCATAATCATCTTTTTCTTCTAATACTTCTTTAATAATAGAAGTTAAAGCATCTTTCTTCATAAACATGTTAATAAATCCAGGACCCGCAATTTCAATAGAATCAATATTTGCTTCTTTTTTATCAATTGCTTCAATTAATTCTTCAGCAATCATTCTTGGATTCTTTCTAAGTAATCTTGTAAGTTGCATAGCGATATTTGTTGAATAATCACCATGACTCTTTTCTTTTGGTATTTCTATTGTGATTTGATCTATTTCATAATCTTCTACGAAATTACATTTGATCATCGCTTTTTTCAACGCTTCTTTTAATGCAATTTCAATTTTATTTACAGCCATTTTTTACCTCCTTAAAAAAGATATTTAATCGTTTATACGTTACCATTAAGAGTGTATAAAGTCAATGTTTTTTAACTAAAGTAATGGCGCAATTACACGTAAAATTGCTTCAAACCATCCCATAAATTTACCAGTGATGACTTCTTCTAAAGTCACCTCATGACAAACTTCTTCCGTCTTCAAAAAATCTTCTTTAATATCTTTTAATATTTTACTTTTATAAATATAGATTCCATTTTCAAAATGAAGATATAAACTACGATAATCTAAGTTTATTGTACCTACTGTTGCACATTTATCATCGACTAAAAAGTTTTTAGCGTGAATAAATCCAGGTGTATATTCATAAATACGAATCCCATGTTTCATTAATGTTTGATAATAAGAACGTGTAACCCTAAAAACAAGTTTTTTATCAGGAATACCTGGTGTAATAATCCGCACATCAACCCCTCTTTTAGAAGCATTGATCAATGCTGTTTGCAAGTTATCATCTAAAATAAGATAAGGGGTTGTAATATATAAATAGTCATGGGATTGATTAATCATATTTAAATACACATTTTCACCAACACTTTCATCATCTAAAGGAGAATCTCCATAAGGAACAACAAATCCATCATTTCCCTTGTTTTCTTCATGAACATAATATTTTTCATAATCCTCTTCACTATTTTTAGCGACATTCCACGATTCTAAAAACAGCTTCGTTAAAGAATTGACGGCTTCTCCATGAATCATAAGCCCTGAATCTTTCCAATGTCCGTATTTAACTCTTTGGTTAATATATTCATCTGCTAAGTTAAATCCTCCGCTAAAACCAATTTTTCCATCAACGACAACAATCTTTTTATGATCACGATTATTCATCGCTAGTGATAAAAAAGGGACAAAAGGATTAAAAGCAACACTTTGTATGCCCATCTTTTCCAGCTGACGATAATAATGACGAGGTAGCATCGTGAGTGAACCTACATCATCATACATAAAACGTACTTCTACACCTTCTTGAACTTTTTGTTTTAAGATATCTAAAACACTCGTTAACATCTTTCCTTCATCAACAATAAAGAATTGCATAAATATAAATTTCTTCGCATTTCTTAAAGCTTCTAATAAGGGTTCATAAGCTTCATCCCCTAGCGAAAAATATTTTACTCCTTGCCCATAATAAGTTGGATATCTTTGTTGATGCAAATAATTCATTTGTCCTCTAACAAAGGGATCTTCTACTTTTTCAATGATATTATTTTCAATAATACGTTGATTTTTTATTTGTTTTAAAAAAGCAAGTTGTAATCTTTGACTTGGTTTTTTATCTCCTAAAAACAAATAAAGAACACCACCAACAAAAGGAACAGCCGCAATTAAAACAAGCCAAGTAATCTTATAAGCACTGGCATCATCTTTATTAATAATATATAGAGCTGCCAAAATACTTATTAACTTAAATAAATAAACTAAAAATCTTGATGATCTATGTATTGTTAGAAAGGCAATAAATACAACAATTAATTGCGCTAAAATCAATAACCCCGAAAACAAGATTTTATTCATTAATAACTTTTTAGATTGCTTCATTTTCTTCTCCATAAAAATCATATTTCATCATAAGGTAAACTTCACTTAATTGTTGATGTCCATCACTTAAAATATACTTTACTTTTAAATAACGATCATGTTCCATTGTAATAAGTTCTGTAAAAAGTTCAATCATTCCATATTCTGTATGATAATGATTTCCAATTTTACGATGATGTGAAAGATTAAGTAACGAAGGACCATTGACTAATGTCATTTCATTTCCTTTTAAAACAATTTCTATTTTTTGATTATTGTTATAAAAGACAAATCTTTCTTTATCAAAACCTTTTTCATAAGTTCCATCACTTTTAAATTGAACTGTTTCATGATGATCATCGTATTTAAAAATACTTTTATAATTTACTTTTATTTTCTTTTTCATTCTATCACCGTGCATATTATACCATAAAATGGAAAGAATAAAATCGGTGATACTATGATACGTTTTATAAAGAGAATTGTTTATTGTTTTGTTGGTTTATTAACTTTTTTATTGTTGATGTACCTTGTTGCTTTTTGCGTTGGTGAACCTGAATTAAATAAAGATCGTTACATAAAACTTTATGATGATCAAAATGAAATCTTTTATCAAAGTATTAATAACTATAGTGGACAATATGTTTCTTTAGAAAACGTTAATCCTTATTTTTTAAAGGCCATTGTTTCTATTGAAGATAAACGTTTCTATCAACATCATGGTTTTGATTATGTCGGAATTTCCCGGGCAATAAAAACAAATGTCATAAAAAGGAAAAATTCCCAAGGGGCAAGTACCATTACCCAACAATATGCCCGACTTCTCTACCTTACTAATGAAAAAACCTGGTCTCGTAAAGTTAAAGAAGCTTTCTTTACTTTACAATTAGAAACTCATTTATCAAAAGACAAAATATTAGAGGGGTATGTCAATAATGTTTACTTTGGTCATGGTATTTATGGTATCGAAAATGCTGCTCAATATTTTTATAAGAAAAAAGCTAGCGAACTTACTTTAAATGAAGCAAGTATGTTAGCAGGTGTCGTTAATGGTCCCCAATATTATTCTCCTTTACTCCATGAAAGAAAAGCGAAACAACGGCAAGCACTTGTATTAAATGCAATGTATGAAAATCATGTGATTACTAAAAGTGTTTTAGAAGCCACCAAAAAACAAACGCTTAATCTCGCCAAAGAACATTCTCTTAATGAAAACATGTCAACTTATTATTACAAGGATACTGTTTTACAAGAACTTGAAAATTTAGGGTATTATAATAATCAATACTTAAATAAAGGTTTAAATATTTATACTTCTTTTCATCAAGAATACCAAGATACTTTAAATCAATTGATTAAAGAAAAAGATATTCAAACTGATCTCCAATGTGCCTTTACAGTAGTAAACCCTAAAACAAGTCAACTTCAAGCTTTACTTGGTGGAAAAGATTATTCTAAATCTCAATACAATCGTGCCCTACATGCCAATCGTCAAATTGGCAGTACTATGAAACCTTTACTTTATTATCTTGCTTTAGAAAATGGTTTTAATCCCACAACTTCTTTTCTATGTGAACCAACAACCTTTAAATTAGAAAATCAAACAACTTATTCACCCTCTAACTTTCATAAAAAGTATGCTTATAAAGATATCACTTTAGCACAAGCTATTGCGGTAAGTGATAACATTTTTGCTGTTAAAACACATCTTTTCTTAGGTACAGAAAATCTTTATAACTTTTTAAGAAATTATCATATTAAAGCTAAAAACAATGCATCTTTAGCTTTAGGTACTGTTAATACTAATATTTATAATCTTTCTAACATCTATTGTAATATTGCTTCTACAGGAAAATACCAACCCATCTATACAATTGAAAAAATAACAGACCATCAAGGAAAACTTATTTATCAACATAAAAACAAAAGAACACAAACATTAAATAAAGAAAGTTGTCTTATTTTGAGTCAATTATTAACCGGAACCTTTAATAAACAATTTTCTACTTATTTAAGTGCCACTATGTCTAATTATCAAACAAAATACACAGTAGCTTGTAAAACAGGGAGTACTGATTATGATAATTTAATTGTAGCTTATAATCCTAATATCTTAATTACTGGTTGGGTTGGTTATGATGATAATCGTAAAATGGAACAAAGTGAGGAGAAAGTAATTACGAAAGATGTGACCATTTCTTTTTTAAACAAACATATAAAAAAGGAATCCTGGTATTATCCTACTTCTAAATTAAATGCGATTTCTATTAATCCTTTATCTGGTGAATTTGATGAAAATGGTATTGTTTATTGGTTTAGGAAAGGGACACCTTGATATATTTTTCATTATCCTATAAAATAAAGTCTGGTGATGAAAAATGTTTAAAAATTCTTTTTGGGGAATATTAAAAAAAGGTGATTGGAACAACGAAAATGAGGATCAAGTTTTTGAACCTATTTTACAATTTTTAATAGATCATAATGATAAATATATTTTTGATTTTCATGATTTAATGTCTGAATTTCTTTATCAATTAGATCGTAAAGAAATACTAGAACATAGTATTCACCAAAATCAAGTAAGTGACGAAGACTTCTTAAATCAAAGAGCTTATGTTCTAACAAATGGAAATAAGTATTATCATGATATTATTTCTTTAATTAAACCTATGGATGGTGAATTAAAATGTCCAAAACTTTTAACTCTTCCAGCCAAAGCATGGTCATTAAAAAATAAGAAGCCTATTGAAAAATATCCACATACACCAAAATACAATATTAAAACAAAAAGCAATACCAAATATTGGTAGAAAAAAAGAGAACTCGGTTCTCTTTTTTTACGCCTTCTTTCTTAAAGAAACAATACCAGAGAAAGCAAGTAATTCTAATAATACATACATGAATAGATGTGTATCATCTCCTGTTTTTACAGAATCATTTTGCTTAGTATTTGTTTGTTTATTATCTTCAACAATAACTTTACTATTCTTATTAGAAGAAATCTTTGGAGTGTTTTGTTTACGAGAAATGTTAATAGTTAATTCCTCTTTATTTAAAATAATTTCATTATTTTTTGATGAATTGTTTGTATCATTACTTGGTTTAGGATTTGTTGTTACAGTCCCTGTTCCTGGATTGTTTTCTCCTGGGTTTTCGTTTCCATCTTGTGTATTATCACCTGGTTGTTCTGGTGTAGTATTATTATTTTTTATCTTTTGACCATGGTATGGGAACATATGAGATTCACTTCCAGTTAAATTCGAAGATTTTGCAATAAAGCACCCATTTACATCTCCGTTCATATCATGAATGTAAGCCTTTGGTGCAACAATATGTCCAATATGTTTTTGACTCTTTAAAGAAGGTGTAACTTCAGTTGCGTAAGAAAGAACATAAACAGCACTCATTTCATCTCACCATTCACCTGTCATTGCATTGAAATCACCATTTAAATAAATATAAGGAATTGTTGTTGCGCCTTGGTCATCTGCAATAAATAGTGTGTCTTTATTTTCAGAAGCACTATCCATTAAATCGATTCTAGCAATATTCTTTAATACATCATTTTCAAACTGATAAGAATAACCACTTTTTAATTTCAAAGCAATCGTAGAACCTTCATTTGTCATTTCCCAATAATTTGTTTCAAAAGAATTTACTTTTCCATTCCATGGATTCAATGCTTTTGCTTTTAATAAATCATGATAAGTAATTTGAATTTCTCCTTGATATGTTTTAGCTTCAGCTGTTATTTCATCAAATGCTTTATCATTGTTTTTTTAAATATAAAAAAATAGAGAAGAATTTCTTCTTCTCTACATGACACCATATCCAGCTTGTTGTATAGCGCTTATAATTTTTTGATCATCCACTTCACGATCATAAACGACATGTGCTTCTTCTTTTTTTAAGTTTACTTGAGCACTAACACCTTCAACTGCATTGATTGCTTTAGTGACATTAGCCACACAATGTTGACATGTCATTCCTTTAATTTTAAATACATTTTCTTTAATAATTGGATTGTCTAATTTTTTATCCTCTAATGCTTGATAGATTTCTCCACCACCGCCACAACAAGAACTTTCACCTTTTATGTGCTTTCTTGTTGATTTTAAAGCAATTAAAACAATCACAACTAATACAAGAACGATAATAACATCAGCCACGATTACCTCCTGTTATTTTCTTTTCTTTTTTATTTTTTGAACAAGTGTGTAAATAGAAACACCTATCAAATAAATAACAAGTACTCCTAAAAACATATAGAAAGTTGAACCACTAACATTACCCATGATTATGTCCCTCTTTCATTTTCTTTTGATCTTTATAATATTCTTCTAAAGGAGATGAACATTGGCTACACCCTGCACAAATACCACTACACTTATGTCCATCTTTCTTTTTAAAGAAATGTGTATAGATAACCCATGCACAATAGGCAACAATTAATAAAATAATAATCACATTAGCCATAATAATACCTCCTTTAATTTATAAAAATCCAGAGTAACTCCGGATTTTATTATGCTTCAACTGATCTTGTAGAATAAACTTTTTGATCTTTATATGGATCAGGTCTAAACAACATGTATAACATGAATGCAAGAACAACGAATGCAACAACTGTCCAGAATCCAAATGTTCCATATAATACTAATGAACCAATTTGATATACCATTAATGAAACAGCGTAAGCAAATACGTTTTGGAATAGAATTGCAAACCAGAACCATTTTCTATCATTTAATTCGTTAGCCATTGTTGAAATAGCAGCTAAACATGGTGAATCTAATAGGTTAAAGATCAAGAATGATAATGCAGCCATTGCAGTTGGGAACCATTGAGCTACACCAGCAGCAACGTTAACAGCATCTTCTGTATCACCAGAAACGTTAGCTAATACACCCATTGTAGAAACGATTGCTTCTTTAGCTGAAAATCCAGTTAATGATGAAGCAACTGATTGCCAGTTACCAAATCCAAGTGGAGCAAAGATTGGAGCAATAACATTACCAATAACGGCGATTAAACTATTAGCAGTATCTTCTACCATACCAAATGATCCACCTTCAAATCCGAATGTAGATAAGAACCAAATAATGATACAAGCAACAACTAAAATTGTACCAGCTTTAATTAAGAATGCTTTTAATCTTTCCCATACGTGTAATAATACAGTTTTAACACTAGGAATATGATATTCTGGTAATTCCATTACGAATGGAGCAGGTTTACCAGAGAATGGTTTTGTTTTCTTTAAGATAATAGCAGAAACTAATACAGCAACAATACCTAAGAAATACATTGCAGGAGCAATCATTCCTCCAGCTTCCCATCCAGCAACTTTACCAGCCATAACTCCACCTAATAAAGCGATAACCGGTAATTTTGCACCACAAGGAATAAATGTAGCAGTCATAATAGTTAAACGTCTATCATTATCTTGTTCGATTGTTTTAGATGCCATAATAGCTGGAACCCCACAACCAGAACCAATTAATAATGGAATAAAGCTTTTTCCAGATAAACCGAAATATCTAAATACTCTATCCATGACGAATGCAATACGAACCATGTAACCACAATCTTCTAAGATTGATAAGAATAAGAATAAGATTGCCATTTGAGGTGCAAATCCGATAACGGCACCAACACCACCGATGATACCATCAACGATAACAGCAGATAATAAACCACTTGCTCCAACTGAACTTAAGAATCCAGATACAGCATCTTGAATAGCTACAACAAAGACATCATTTGTCCAGTCAGTAACGAATGTCCCAACAGTTGTAACTGAAATATAGTAAACAATATACATGATTAATAAGAAAATAGGAATTCCTAAGAATCTGTTTGTTACAATTTTATCAATTTTGTCAGAAATTGTTAATTTTTCTTTTGGTTTTTCAACAGTTGTTGAAATTATTTTTTGAATATAAGTATAACGACCATCAGTAACAATACTTTCCATATCGTCATCTAATTCAGTTTCTAAATCTTTTCTTAATGCATCAATAGTAGTTTTAGTTTGAGCATCTAAAACAATATGATTCATTACTTTTTCATCATTTTCTAAAACTTTAACAGCATACCATCTTTTTTTGTTAGCAGCAATTGTTTCAGATAAAGCAGGAACAACAGTATCAATTGCTTCTTCAAGTTTTTCACTGAAAATAGCTCCTGGTAATTGATGTTCACCTTGTTTAGCAACTTTAACAGCTTCAGCAATTAATTCTTTTAAACCTGTTCCTTTTAAAGCAGAAGTTTCAATAATAGGACATCCTAATACCATTGATAAACGTTTTGTGTCAATTTTTAAACCTCTTTTTTCAATTAAGTCTGCCATATTTAAAGCAACAACTACTGGAACCCCAGTTTCAATTAATTGAGTTGTTAAATATAAGTTTCTTTCAATATTAGTGGCGTCAACTAAGTCAATAATGACATCTGGATCTTCATTTAAAAGAAAATCACGGCTGACAACTTCTTCTAATGTATAAGGAGATAAAGAATAAATACCTGGTAAGTCAACAACAGTAATATTATCTTCTTTGTTTCCTTTTACTTTTACTTTTCCTTCCTTCTTTTCTACAGTAACACCTGGCCAGTTACCAACATATTGATTAGCACCTGTTAATGCGTTAAACATTGTTGTTTTACCACAGTTAGGGTTACCTGCAAGCGCAAATTTAATATTCATTTTTAACTTTCCCCCTCCGTTATTCAACTTCAACACATTGTGCATCGTTTTTTCTAACTGATAATTCATAACCTCTTACAGTAATTTCAACAGGATCTCCAAGAGGAGCAACTTTTCTAATATATAATTCTACCCCTTTAGTGATACCCATATCCATAATACGTCTTTTGTAAGCTCCATCACCTTCAATTTTCTTAACAGTGACAGTGCTACCAACTTCTACTTCATTAAGTTTCACAACACTTCCCCCTTTTCTACACCATGATACGTTTTGCCATATCTTCATTAATAGCAACGCGAGAATCCTTGATATTAACAATCACATTTCCCCCGATTGCCGAAACAACAGAAACTTCAGTGCCAACGACAAAACCAAGATTATTTAAAAATCTTCTCGTTTCTTCGTTCCCACCAATTCTTTTGATTTTACCGGTTTCTCCTATGTTTAACATTGTTAACGGCATCTTACTTACCTCCTCAAGAATTCGTCCTCACTAACCACATTAGGTTGCGCTAATTCGATTAGTATTCGCTAACTATAAGACATAAAATATAGTTAGACTTATCTAACTTCACATAGAATATACTTCATTTTAAAATAGATGTCAACCCTCTTTCAACAATTTACAACGAGCTTATTCATTGCTTATTCCCTTTAAAATATGGTATACTACAATAAGAGGTGATGAACATGAACTTACAAGAATCAGGAGAAATGTATTTAGAAACAATTCTTGTTTTATCAAAGAAAAACAAAGATGTTCGTTCTATTGATATTGCAAGAGAATTAAATTATTCCAAACCTAGCGTTTCACGTGCTATTGGTTTATTAAAAAAAGATGAATATATAATTGTTGATAGCAAAGGATATATCGAATTAACTGAAAAAGGAACAAAAGTAGCAACAACTATTTATGATCGACATGATACACTTTCTTCATTTTTTGAAAGCATTGGTGTTTGCCACGATACCGCTGTTAATGATGCATGTCGAATTGAACATGTAATCTCTGATGAAACAATGAATAAAATCAAAGAACATATGAAACAAAAATAACTCCATGAAATGGAGTTTTTTTAACCTCTAGAAACAAAAAAAGGTAAGTAATCTTACCAAACTTTTGCTTCACTTAATAATCTTATGATAGGAAAAAGGAATTTGGCTAATTTAAGTTAAATAATCATAAGACAATTAAACGAATAGTATTGCAGCAACGATGACACCGATTTGTAAAGTCAGAGCCATCAAGCTGCGCTTGAATTTATTTTTCATAGCTCTTCGACCTTTCTGCGAATTGCCCCTCGCTAACTACAACTATATGTTAGCATAGGCTAACTATTGTGTCAATAAATATTACTACTTTTTTATATTTTATTTTTTCTACTATTTATCAAACAAAAATTCTTATAATATATCTTTTCCAGCACAATTCATGTATAATATTCTTTAATAATACAATAGATGAAAGAGAGGTGAAACTATGCCAAGACCAGGAACTGGCGGAGGAGGTCATCGTTCATCTGGCGGACATTCAAGTAGTCGTGTTGGCGGTGGACATCATGTAGGTAGTTCAAGCAGACCAACAAGAAGTAGAAGTTCAGGCGGAGGTTATCATCGTCAACCCCCACCACCAAGAGGAGGCTACCATGGTTACCATGGCTATCGAAGAAATGTTTATACAAGTTCATCAAGTGGTTTAGGGACTTTGATTGCTTGTTTAATTGTTTTCGCAGTTGTTATTTTTAGCTTTTTTATGATTTCTAGTGATGATAGTGACGTCGCATCAACAATTAATAGGGAAAAGATTGAAAATCCTGTTGCTTATGACAATAACTGTATCAGAGATGAATTAGGATATATTGAAAATCAAGGGAAACTTTCAAAGAATCTTAAAAACTTTTACAACAAAACAGGAATTCAACCTTATATTTATTTAAAGAGCTATGATGAAACACTTACAAGTGATAGTCAAAAAGATGATTATGCACAAAGCTGGTATGAACAAAACATTGATAATGAAGATACTTTCTTATTTGTTTACTATGAAGATCAAGATCCTAATGAAATAGGTTATATGGCTTATGTTAACGGGAAACAGGTAACTTCGGTAATGGATGGTGAAGCTGTTAATATTTTTTGGAACTACATAGATCGTTATTGGACAGATGATTCACTTTCTACAGTAGAGGTATTTACAAAGACCTTTAATTCAACAGCAGATACGATTATGGAAAAATCAACAACTTCTAATGATATTATTAAAATCATTTGTATAGTCGTTGGCATTATCATTGTAATTGGTGGAATTATTTATATTTTGCGTATGAAATTTAAACGAGATAAAGAAAAAGCTAAAGAAACAGTTGAAATCTTAAAAACACCTCTTGATAAATCAGATGAATTAAGAGACAAATACTTAAACGAAGAAGGGAAAGAATAACTATGGGAATTTTAACAAGATTTACAGACATCATGAAAAGTAACATTAATGCTTTATTAGACAAATGTGAAGATCCAGCAAAAATGATTGATCAAACATTAAGAGATTTAAGAGAAGATCTTGCTGAAGTCAAAAAAGAAACTGCAAACATTATTGCTGATGCAAAAAGTGCAGATCGTCAAGTTAAAGAATGTGAAGAAGAAATCGCTAAATATACAACTGCTGCACAAAACGCTTTAAAAGCAGGTAATGAAGATGATGCAAGAACATTGATTGCTAAAAAACAACAATATGAAAGCAATCTTGCTTCATACAAAAAAACACAAGAACTTACTCATGCTAATGCTGATAAAATGCGTCAAATGCATGATAAATTAGTGAATGACATTGAAACATTAGAAGCGAGAAGAGATGCTATTAAAGCAACAGTTGCTTCTGCTAAAGCACAAGAACATATTAATAAAATAGTTTCTGGTGGAGATAAAGCAAAATCTTCTATGGAATCATTTGAACGTTATGAAAAGAAAGCAGAAAAAATGCTTGATGCAGCTACTGCTGAAGCTGAATTAAATGCACATACAAGTGCTGCTTCTAATCTTGCTGATAAATATACATCAAACGATAACGATGCTTCTGTTGATGATGAACTTGCTGCTATGAAAGCAAAACTTGGATTATAATAACCTTTAGGGAATATACATTTATTTGTATATTCCTTTTTTTGTATTATAATGTCTTCGAGGTGAAACCATGAATAAAAATAACTATCATACACATACAACAAGGTGCTTTCATGCCATTGGTAAAGATGAAGAATATGTAAAAGCAGCTATTCAAGCCAATATTAAAGAACTTGGCTTTTCTGATCATACTCCTTGGCATTACGATTCTTCTTTTAAAGCATCGATGCGTATGCCAGAATGTCAATTAGATGATTATATCGAAAGTATTCGTTATCTTAAAGAAAAATATAAAGATCAAATCTCAATATTAATTGGTTTAGAATGTGAATACTTTGAAAGATATATGCCTTGGCTTGAAAAAATGTTAGAAGATAAAAAAATAGATTATATTATTTTAGGAAATCATTATTATCAAACAGATGAACTTCATCAATACTTTGGAAGTCCAGTAAATGAATACTATTTAAAAGCTTACGTCGATCATTGTATTCAAGCAATCGATACTGGACTTTATAGCTATATTGCCCATCCTGATCTTGTTTACTACGATCCTGATTCTAAACTTTATCAAGAAGAAATGTCACGTTTATGTGCTTATGCTAAAGAAAAAGATATGCCTTTAGAATTTAATCTTTTAGGGTTTATGTCTGGTAGACATTATCCTAATGAATCTTTTTGGAAAATTGCAAGTAAATATAAAAACAAGGCCATCATCGGCTTTGATGCCCATAGCCCTGATGCCCTTTTAAAAGACGATATCTATCAACAAGCCTTCAATTATCTTTCTTCTTTAGATGTTGAACTGATTGATACTATTAAGACATTAAAAAATAAGGATAATGTCCTTACAAAAAAACTATCAAGAATCTAAAACAGATCTTGATAGTTTTTATTAACAAGTTCAATTGCTTGTTTTCCTGAAATATGTTCAATAGTAATTTCAACACAACAAAGAATTTTCCATTCTTTTCGTATTTCTTTTTCTACCGTCACTTCATCTTCATTATATTTTAAACCAAGTGTTTCAATAGCATGATAAATTTCATCATCTTCTTGTAAGATTCTTGCTTTACCAAAAAGAATCACACTTCTAAAATAAGTTGTCAATTCTTCTTCAATAACATCTTCTTGATCAATAATACTCATTGATACTTTAGGATTATTTTTAATAGCGTCTATTTTATGTCCTTCTTTAGCACCATGAAAATAGATTTTTCCATCTTCATAAACAAAATTCATCGGTACTGAATAAGGATAACCATCATCTCCTGATAAAGCAAGCGTGGCTGTTTTGGCACGTCTTAATATATCTAAACATTGTTTTTCAGTTAGCTCTTGTTTTTTTCTTCTCATTTTTCTAAACATATCATCACCTATATTTCTAATGTAAAAAATTTATGTAAGATATCTTTAGTAACTTCTCTATTTTCTTTATTGACTAAAATAGTCAAATGATCTCCTAAATGTAAAACGGTATCTCCTCGCGGAACAATTTCTTCAATTCCTCGATTAATTGAAATAATGACACATTCTTTAGGTAATCCTAAATCTTTAATTGGTTGATCTAAACAACATGAACCAAGTTCAATTGAATAATGAAGAATTTCTTTTTCTTCAAGTGAAATTTCATGATTGCCATTTTTGATCATACGGTTTAATAAACTATGATAAATAGGTTCACATCTTAACATATTTGCTACAATATAGCCGACAAAACTACATACAGCAATTGGTAAAAATTGTGATAAACTACCACACATTTCAGCAATAAGAACGATTCCTGTAATAGGAGCACGGACAATACTTGCGAAAAGCCCAGCCATCGCAACCACGATAAAGTTATTAAAGTACATATTTGGTACCCCACAATAGGTTGTAACAACAATGGCATATCCACAACCAATCAAACTTCCTAAGACAAGTAAAGGGAAGAAGATACCTCCTGGTGCTCCTGAACCAAAGGAAATAATCGAAAAGATAAACTTCATCACTAATACTAATAAAACAGAACTTAAAACATAATTTCCTTCATGAAGTAAATCAATAATATGATGTCCTCCACATAAAACATCTGGATAGAAAATCATAAAGCCAATAGAAATAATTAAAGGAATATAAATCTTTTGATTATTCTTTAAAAAAGTGATTTTATCATAAAGTTTTAATGTAAACATTGTTGTCTTATTATAAAAGACTCCTAATAAACCTACAATAATTCCTAAGATAATTAAAAATCCATATTGACCTAAAGGTAAACTTTCTACTAATGGAAAATAAAGAGATGGTGTCATCCCAAAAATATTTTTGCTAATAAAATCTCCAGTTAAAGAAGCCACCATAACCGTTACTAATGCAAGTGGAGAAAAGTTTTTATGTATTTCTTCTAATGCAAATAACACCCCTGCCAGTGGAGCATTAAATGCAGCAGAAAGTCCTGCAGCAGCACCACATGTTAAAAGATACTTTTCTTCCAATTTCATTCTTTTAAATACAGAAGCTAGTCCTTTTCCAACCATAGCTCCTAATTGAATACTTGGTCCTTCTCTACCAAGAGATAACCCTCCAACAATGGAAAGTGTTCCAGCCACCATCTTTGCTAGAATTACGCGATACCATTTTTCATCTATTTGATCGATCATTTCTGCTTCAACTTGTGGAATCCCACTTCCTGAAATATAAGATTCATATTTTAAAAGTCTTGAAATAATAAATCCAATAAGTAAAACACAAATGATCCATAAACATAAATGAAGTGTGTTGTTTTTAATATAATCGACAACAAAATAGGCAATCTTTTCACCATAAGATAACATCAATCTATAAATAACTGCCACAACCCCTGCTAATATACCAACAATAAAGCCTTCTAATAATACAATATTATCAAATCGACTTTTTGAACTTAAAAAACGTGCAATTGAAAACTCTTTTCTTTCCATAACTCTCCCCCAATTCGATTTTTATTATAACACTTTGTCAAAAAAAAAAGAAACTGTACAATGATTTCTGTACAGTTAATGAATATAGTTTTTCATAATAATACAATAAGCACCTAATAAGCTTAACCCTATTAATCCCATATAGACCATATACTTGGTATTATCGCCTGTTTTTACTTTTGTATTTGTATTTTCTTTTTTCGTTTCTTGTAATGTTTTTATTTTAATGTTTTGTAATTCTGGTGTCATTTCTAAAACATTAGAATACCAAATAGTATCTCCTTCTAATTCATCAACATTTATTGATTCAAGAGGAAGATCATTTGTTTTCCCGTTAATGATTAGCTTTGTATTTTTATCAAAATAGTAATTTTCATTATATCCTTTATCATTTAATTTAAGATATATACTATAGACATATTTTGTATTTTCTTTAAAGGAATTAATAAGATTTCCCCAGCTTCCTTTTTGGCTACCATAGCGTTTATTCCAATATGATGAAGAAGTAATACCACCTAACCCTCCTAAAAAAGAAATAAGACAAGTCCTGTTATAAGTGTAAGAGGATAGATTGGATGTAAATAAAAAATGGTAATCAGTCCAATAATAGTGGTACTGATTACGATACATATTTTACGAGATAATCCTTTAAAATAACGATTATATAAGGGATATAAAATAAATCCTAGACAACTCATTCCTAATACATAATTTTGTGATAAAACAACTCTATTTTCAGAAACTAAAAGAGAAATCATGTCAACAAATAAATACTCTATTCCTAGAAAAATAAAAGTAAAGATTGACATCAATGCGATTGCTTTTAGATAATTACTTCTTTCTTTAAACGTATTCAAAACATCATCTCTTTTTTTCAATTTCTTAAAATAACACATTTTTTAAGAATTACAATTTATAAAAAAGAGAGGTTGCCCTCTCTCGCACTATTCTTCTGTTGCTTCGTCTTTTTCATCATAGTAATTTCTTACCAATGATTGTGTTTTTCTAATATGTTTTTCTACATTTGCTTTGGCAAGTGCTTTATCTTTTTTCACAATAGCATCATAGATTTCTTTATGTTCTCGTGCTGCTTCAATAAGACGATTTGGTTGTTTAATAGAATGTTTTGAAGTAACATGAATATAATAGTTAATATCTGATAACAATTGTTCAAAGTATTGAGAATGCGTTGCTCGATAGATAGCTTCATGGAAATCAATATTCACTTCTGTAAAACGTTCTTGATCATTTTTTTCAGCATAGAATTCTAATAAATCATAGATTTCTTTAATACGATCTAATTCTTCTTGAGTAATACGATCAATGGCAAGTTGTACAGATAAACTTTCTAAAACAACACGAATTTCTAACATATCATCTATATCTCTTGATGAAAAACCTAAAACATAAACGCCTTTATTAGGAATACTTTTAACAAGTCCTTCTAATTCTAATTGTTTTAAAGCTTCTCGAATAGGTGTTCTAGAAATATTTAATTCTTTAGAAAGAACAACTTCATTTAATTTTTGTCCTTTTTCATATTCTTCATTTAAAATTTTATCTCTTAAAATACAAAAGATACGATGTCCTAAGGAACCATGTCCTGCATTTTCTAAAATGTTTTTTTTCATACTATAACCTATCTATAATTGCTTGCGTAAACTCTTTTGTAGAAGCATTTCCACCAATGTCACGCGTTACAATTTTCCCCTCTTCTACGACTTTTGATAGTGCATCACGTAATCGAGTGGCTTGATCATTTTGTCCTAAAGCTTCTAACATTAATGCAAATGCTAAAAGAAGAGCACTTGGATTGGCAATACCTTGACCCGCAATATCAGGAGCACTTCCATGTACTGCTTCATAAATACGATATTCATCACCAATATTTCCACTAGGTGCAAAACCTAAACCACCGACTAAACCGGCACATAAATCAGAAACAATATCTCCATATAAGTTTGGTGCAACCAATACATCAAATGTTTCTGGTCTTAAAACAAGTTGCATGCACATATTATCTATGATAACTTCTTGTTTTTCAATTTCTGGATAATCCTTACCAACATTTCTAAAACATTCTAAGAATAATCCATCTGTAAATTTCATAATATTTGCTTTATGAATGGCAGTGACTTTTTTTCTTCCATTTGCCTTAGCATATTCAAAAGCATAACGACAAATCTTTTCACTAGCTTCTCTAGTAATTAATTTGATACCATGAGCGACATCTTCACCTACCATGTATTCAATACCTTTATATAAATCTTCGGTATTTTCACGAATCATGACAAGATCAATATTTTCATATTTAGAATCAATTCCTTTAAAAGAACGAATTGGTCTAACATTAGCATAAGTCGCAAATTTTTGTCTTAAAGCAACATTGACACTTCTAAAACCAGTCCCAATAGGAGTTGCTGTAGGACCTTTTAATGCCCATTTGTACTCCTTGATGGCATCAACTAAACCTGGTTCAAAGACTTCTTTTGTTTTAGCTGCATATTCTGCACCTGCTTGGTATTCGACCCATTCAATATCTAAGTTCATGGCTTTGGTAATATCAACCACGCTTTGTGAAATTTCTTTACCAATTCCATCACCTGGGATTAAAACTGCTTTCATTAAAAGTCACCTCCTAATTCTTTAATTGCATTTAATAAACCACCATATTGAATCATTGTTTTTTCTCTAGGTGATAATTTTAATTTTACCGTAATTGTTTGATTATTTGTTTTATTGATTACTGTAATAGCTTTATTGTTTTCAACACTATCTAATAAATTTATTAATTCATATTCATCTTGATCATTAAAGAAATCATAATCTTTTTGATCAATAACAAGTGGTAAAATACCATTATTAATTAAGTTAGAACGATGAATTCTCGCAAATGAAATAGCGAAGATTGCTTTAATTTTTAAATAATTAGGAACAAGGGCTGCATGTTCACGTGAAGAACCTTGACCATAGTTATCTCCACCAACAATAAATCCTCCTCCATTTTCAATACATCTATTATAGAATTGATCATCTACTTTACAGAAAGAGAATTTTGCTAGATGTGGAACATTACTTCGATATGGAAGTAATTTAGAATCTGATGGTACGATATGGTCTGTAGAAATATTATCTCCTACTTTTAAACATACTTTACCAGTAAAGGTGTCAGGCAATTTATCTCCACGAGGAACAGGTTTAATATTTGGTCCCATATATACTTCATTTTGAGGATCATATTCATCAATAAAGAAATTCTTATTCTTCACAAATGGTGTATTTTCAATATCATCTAAATACATATCATCTTCAAATTCATCTGTTAAATAACCTTTGATTGCACTTAAAGCAGCCACTTCAGGTGATACTAGATAAACACTGGCATCATTTGTTCCTGAACGTCCTTTAAAGTTACGATTTATTGTTCTTAAAGAAACACCTTTAGAAAGTGGTGCTTGTCCCATACCAATACATGGACCACAACCGCATTCAAGAATTCGAGCACCAGCAGCAACCATGTCCGCTAAAGCGCCACATTTAGAAAGCATTGCCAGAATACTTGAAGAACCTGGTGCAATAACAAGTGAAACATGTGTTGCGACTCTTCTTCCTTTTAAGATTTTTGCAGCTTTTAACATATCAGGAAGTGATGAGTTTGTACATGAACCAATCACTACTTGATTGATTTTCATTCCTCTTAATTCACTTACTGGTACAACAGCATCTGGACTATGTGGTTTGGCAGTTAATGGTACTAATTTTGATAAATCAACAGTAATTTCTTCATCATATGTAGCATCTTCATCTGCTTTTAATTCAACATAATCTTCTTCTCTTCCTTGTTGAATTAAATATTCTTTCGTAATTTCATCTGTTGGAAAGACAGAAGTCGTTGCCCCTAATTCAGCCCCCATATTACAAATAGTTGCACGATCTGTTAATGATAATTCTTTTAAACCTTCTCCAGTGTATTCAACAATCTTATTGACTCCACCTTTGACAGATAATTGTTGTAAAATATATAAAATAACATCTTTAGCCGAAGCCCACTTTGCTTTTTTACCTACTAAATTCACTCTAACAACACTTGGACATTGTAAATAATATGTACCTGTTGCCATTGCTACAGCGACATCTAATCCCCCTGCCCCAATAGCAATCATTCCCATCGCACCACATGTTGGTGTATGTGAATCAGAACCTACTAATGTTTTTCCTGGTTTCGCAAAGTTTTCTAATTGTAATTGGTGACAAACACCATTACCTGGTTTAGAAAAAGTAATTCCATGTTTCTTTGCAACACTACGGATAAATTCATGATCATCCATATTTTCAAAACCTGTTTGTAACATATTGTGATCAATATAAGCAACTGCCTTTTCAACAGCAACATGTTCAATTCCCATTGCTTCTAATTGTAAGTAAGCCATTGTTCCTGTTGAATCTTGAGTTAATGTTTGGTCAATTTGAATACCTATTTGTTGACCAGCAACTAACTCACCACTTTTAAGTTTAGAACTTAAAATTTTATACGCTAAATTCATTATTCTACGTCCCCCTTATTACGATTGTATACAATTATACATTCAATATGTATTATTGTAAATACATTCTAAGCAAATAAAGGGAATTTTATAGTCTTTTTCTTATAAAATTGTATATTGTATACACAACTTATACATTTAAAAAAGGAGCAAAAGCTCCACTTTTTTATAAATCCAAGGCATATGCAATTGCAAGCTTTGTTGTATCTACGATTGAATCAATATGACAACGTTCTTTACCATGTGAATTGATCACAGCCATACCAAATGCAGCAGCATAAACATTATTACCTGCACGAATTGCTGCATTAGCATCTGTTCCATAATGGAAGAAAACATCAACACAATAATTTAAGTTTGTTTTTTTAGCTTGGTTAATAATTCTTGCAGTAAGTTCTCTATCATATGGAGAATAGTTATCTTTCGCACAGATACTTACTGTTTTTTCATCAGCATGATAATCAGGCCCAATTAATCCGATATCTAAAGCAACATATTCTTCTACTTCTTCTGGTACATAAGCTCCACCATGTCCGATTTCTTCATAAATTGGGAAAGCTAATAATGTACGATATTTTGGTTTTAAGTTATTTCTTTTGAAGTAAGCTATCATTTCAATTAATGCAGCAACAGCAGCTTTATCATCAATATAACGTGAAACAACATATCCTGATGGTGTATATTCAAAATGAGGATCTACAGAGATCACATCACCATGATCAATACCTAAAGCCATAACATCTTCTTTAGAATGAACATCTTCATGTAAGATAACTTCCATATGGTCTTCATCTCTTGGCATTGTTCTTGCATCTTCAAATACATGAACTGAGTGTGATTTACAAATAACCATACCTCTATATTTGCGTCCATCTCTTGTAATAAGAGTAACACCTTCACCTTCCATACTATGGTAGTTAACACCACCTAATTGTCTTACAATTAAATGACCGTTATCGTCAATATGACGAACAACTAAACCAATTGTATCTAAGTGAGCACCCATACATACTGTTTTAGAATTATCTTCTCCTTCTAAAGTAATGTAAGCTGTTCTTTTACGATCATAAGTCACTTCATAACCAAATTCAGCTGCTTTTTTTTCTAATAAAGCACCAACTTCTTCATAATAGCTTACTGGACTTGGTACATTAATAAATTCTTCACATAATTCAACTAATTCTTTTTTGTCAATATTCATTTCCATTTTATAATACCTCTTTTACTTTTTATCATATAAATGACATGCACAGAAATGACCTGGTTCTACTTCTTTAAAATCGGGTCTATCTGTTTTACAAATATCCATTACTTTCGGACATCTCGTACAGAAACGACATCCTTTTGGTGGGTTGGCTGGACTTGGCACATCGCCACCTAAGATTTGTTTATCTTCAATTCTTTCTTTTCCGATTCTTGGAATTGCTGAGAAAAGTGCTTGAGTATAAGGATGTAATGGTTTGGCATAAAGTGATTCTGTATCAGCCATTTCCATCATATTACCTAAATACATAACCCCTACTCTATCAGCAATATGTTTTACAACACTTAAGTCATGGGAAATGAAGATATAAGCAATACCCATTTTTTCTTGTAATTCATTTAATAAGTTAATGATTTTTGCTTGAATTGAAACATCTAACGCTGAAACAGGTTCATCACAAATAATCAATTTTGGTTGTAAAGCAATTGCACGGGCAATCCCAATACGTTGTCTTTGTCCTCCTGAAAATTCATGAGGATAACGATACATGTAATCTAAATTTAAACCAACTTGTTTCATAACTTCCACAACACGTGCATCACGTTCTTCTTTTGTTTTATAACATTTAGCGATATCAATTGGTTCGGCAATAATATCTTTAACTGTCATACGTGGATTTAAAGAAGCATAAGGATCTTGGAAAATCAATTTGATTTTATCACGTGCTTCTTGTAATTCTTTACCTTTTAAGCTTGTAAAATCTTGACCATCTAAGATAACCTTTCCTTCAGTTGGTTCAATTAGACGGATTACACTTTTACCCATTGTTGATTTACCACATCCAGATTCACCAACAATCCCAAAAGTTTCTCCTATTTTAACATCAAAGCTAATATCATCTACCGCTTTAACAACGCTTTTTTTACCTCTTAAAGAAGATGATTTAATAGAATAATATTTCTTTAAATGTTCTACTTTTAATAAAACGTCTTGATTATTTTCCATTTTCTACATCCTCCTTATTCCATCTTTCATGATATTTCCAACAACGAACTAAATGGTTTTCACCATGTTCCATCATTGCTGGACATTCTTGATGACAGATTTCTTTAGCATGTTTACAACGTGGTGCGAAGAAACATCCTTTTGGAAGTTCATAAAGCATTGGTACAGAACCAGGAATAACTTCCAATTCTTCTTGATCATCGCTATCGATATCAGGGATTGATCTTCTTAGACCAATAGTATAAGGGTGTAAAGGATTTTTAAATAAATCTTCTACATTTGTATATTCTACGATCTTACCTGCATACATGACAATCACGTTATCTGCCATTTCTGAAATAACACCCATATCATGTGTAATTAATAATACGGCTGTATTTAATTCTTTTTTCATTTTATTAATTAATTTTAAGATTTGTGCTTGAATTGTAACGTCTAGCGCTGTTGTCGGTTCATCACAAATCAATAATGATGGATTACATGAAAGTGCCATCGCAATCATGATTCTTTGTCTCATCCCACCAGATAATTGATGAGGACAAGAAGCAAATACTTTTTCAGGCATTGGAATACCTACAAGTTTAATCATTTCTAAAGCACGTTCTTTAGCTTCTTGTTTACTCATTTTTTCATGAGTTAAAACAGCTTCCATAATTTGTTTTCCAACAGTAATAACTGGATTTAAGGATGTCATTGGCTCTTGGAAAATCATTGAGATTTCTTTACCACGAATATCTCTCATTTCTTTAGGAGATTTCTTTAATAAATCTTCTCCTTTATACATAATTTCACCAGCAGTAATTTTACCTGGAGGAGATGGAATTAATTGCATTAATGATAAAGCTGTCATACTCTTACCACAACCAGATTCTCCAACAACTCCTAAAGTTTCTCCTGGTTTGATACTAAAGCTTACCTCTTGTACAGCAGGAAGCGCTCCACGATCTGTAAAGAAGGTAATACCAAGATCTTTGACTTCTAATAATTCTTTATTTTCACTCATATCTTTTCCCCTTTTTACGATCTTAATTTTGGATCAAGCGCATCTCTTAATCCATCACCTAACATATTGAACGCTAATACTGTAATAATAATAGCTAAACCTGGAATTACTGAATAGTATGTTGCACTACGAATATATGGTTGTGAAAAACTAATCATTGAACCCCAGCTTGCCATTGGTGCTTTAACACCTAAACCTAAGAAGCTTAATGATGCTTCTGACATAATTGCATTTGGAACACCTAATGTTACAGTAACGATTAATGTTGATAAACAGTTAGGTAATAAATGTTTCATGATAATTCTAAAACTATTTCCACCGCTGACTTTACATGCATCGATGTATTCCATCTTTTTAAGACGCATAACATCCCCACGGATAAGTCTGGCTGTTGAAGCCCAACCTAAAAGACCAAGCGCTAAGTAAAGGTTAATTAAACCTGGTCCTAAAACGAACATGATTGCCATCGCAAATAATAAGAATGGAAAAGATGAAAATACTTGAATTAAAAATGAAATAACAGAATCTACTTTTCCACCAAAATATCCGGCACAAACACCCATCGTATAACCAATAACTGTTGCGATAATTTGTGAAATGATACCAACACTTAAAGAAACACGGCACCCATAAATAATTCTTGAGAAAATATCTCTTCCTAAATCATCTGTACCAAACCAATGTTGTCCGCAAGGTTTCATTAAACGATCTGTAAGCACTTGTTTGTTTGGATCATAAGGAGCAATCAATGGTGCAAATAAAGCAATTAGGCATAAAAGAATAACGATGAATAAACATACCATTGCTACTTTATTTTTCTTGAAAATGTTCCAACTGATTGACCAATAACTTTGATATGTTTGATCTTTTTTCTTTTTAAACATTTTATGATGACTCCTTTCCTAAACGAATTCTTGGGTCAACTACTGTATAAAGTAAATCAACTACTAAATACATAATGACACAAATAACCGCAATATACATAACGCCACCTTGAACGATTGGTAAATCACGCGTATTAATACTATCTACTAACATTTTTCCAATTCCAGGAATTGAAAATACAGATTCTACTAAGACAGATCCTGTTAAGATGTTTCCTAAATCAGATCCTGCAATTGTAATAATTGGAATTAACGCATTACGTAAAGCATGTTTAATTGTAACAACCCAACCTTTTAAACCTTTAGCTTCAGCTGTACGAATGTAATCTTGTGATAAAACATCTAACATACTTGTTCTTGTAATACGTGCAATACTTGCTGCATATCTTGTACCTAAGGCAATACCTGGTAAGATAAATGATTTAAAACTTTCAATACCTGATAAAGGCAATAAATTAAATTTCAAACAGATAACAATTTGTAAGATGATAGCAATCCAGAATGCGGGAGCTGAAATACCAAATACAGAAATTGTCATTAAAACCGAATCAACCCATTTACCATGATTAACGGCAGCCACAACACCTACTACTACCCCTAAAACAACAGCTAATATATAAGCAATACCAGCAAGCTTAGCTGTTACTAAAAATGAACTTGTTAAAATATCAATTACTGGTTTATTTTGGAAATATGATGTTCCAAAGTTCCCTTGAAGCATATTTCCTAACCAGCTGAAATACTGAATATAAATTGGTTGATCTAATCCCATTTCATGTGTAACACGTGCAATCGTTGCTTGATCAGCGAACTCACCCAACATGATTTCAACTGGATTACCAGGCACAATGTTTAACACAAAGAATGTGATTAACGAAATACAAAAAACGACACCAATAGCTTGTAATACACGTTTTAGTAAATACTTCGCCATATTTTTCCTCCTTTTTCCTACAATAAATATATGGAATGCATTGCTGCATTCCATATATGATTAACACTTATTTAATTTCATTTACTATTTTTTAGATAAATCAATATCAATGTTATATAAATGATAAATTAAGTTTCCTAATTTAGCATTTTTTACATATGGTTTAGCAACAAATTGTAACTTACCATAATATAATGGAATTGTTCCATAATCTTCACGAGATAAGATATAATCTGCTTTTTTGTATAATTCAACACGTTTATCAGAATCATTTGATTCTCGAGCTTCTTTCATTAATGAATCGAATTCAGGATTATTGTAGAATACACCTTTTCCTACAGCGTTTTCTGAATAGTAATAAGTATACATTTGGTTATCAGCATCTGCATATAATGGGAACCAACCAAGAACTGTAGCTTGTAATTCACCAGCAGCTCTAGCTGAAGACCAAATACCTGCATCAATTGTTTCTACATTCATAGTAATTCCTGCTTCTTTTAAGTAAGCTTGTAATGCAGTAGCGATTTTTTCTTCTTTTTGTCTAACTTTGCAAGTAAATGTAGGGTTTGAAATACCTGCATCAGCTAAAACTTTTTTAGCTTTTTTAACGTTATGTTCATAAGTTTTTAATTTGTCATCATGTCCTGGAACACCTGGGTTTAAGAATGATGAAGCTGGTTCAGCAGCACCATTTAATACGGTACTACATAATTCTTTACGGTTAATAGCTAATGAGATTGCTTCTCTAACTGCTTTATTACTTAATACTGGATCATTATCTTTAATTGATAAGAAATATGTACCTAATGGAGTCACTTGAGTAATTTCATCTTTTAAATCACTATCTTTATATTGATCTAATAATGAAGTATCTAAGTCACACATATCAATGTTACCTTGTTCATATTCCATCATTTTTGTACTGTAGTCATCAATATAAACAATTTCTAAACGATCTAAGTTAGGTTTTTTACCATGATATTTTTTATTTGGAACCATTACAACTTTAGTTTGTTCATCATTTTCTTTAATTACATAAGGACCAGTACCAATTAAGTTAGTTCCTTTACCCCAGTTTTCACCAGCAGCAGCACATGCATCAGAAGGATAAATTGAAGCATAGTCCATACCTAAGTTAGCAACAAATGGCGCAAATTTGTAATCAATATGTAATTTAAAAGTGTAATCATCAACTGTTTCAAAACCACTTAATTCAGTAGCTTTACCATCTAACATATCTTGAGCACCAGTAATCATGTTGTACATATATGTATTTGTACATCCTGTTGCTGGTGTAAACATTCTTTCGAATGTATATTTAACATCTTCAGTAGTTAAATCAGAACCATCTGAGAATTTAACACCTTTTTTAAGTGTAATTGTATAAGTTAATCCATCATCAGATACTTCTGGCATGTCTTTAGCAAGAACACATTCTTCTTTATTGTCATCATTCCAACAATATAATCCTTCTAATACGTTGTCAGCAACAGAAGAAGCCCCTGAGTTAGTGTTAGTTTGCATATCTAAACCAACTTTTGGATTAGATTGACCAAAGCGAAATACTTTTTCGCCACTTTCTGTACTTTTGCTTGAGCTACTTGAACCACCACATCCAGCTAAGGATACAGCCATTGCAGCAACAGCAAGAACAGATAAAGATTTCTTTAATAAGTTCATTTCCCTTTCCTCCTAGTTTTAATAATTCCCTACTTAAACTTTCTTAAAGCACCTTTGTATTATATCAAAGGGCTTTCTTGATTTCAACAGAATGTTGCATTTTTGTATACAATTAAGAACAATTATCTAATTTCATACCTTATTATCATACTTTTTTATGTTTTTTTGCAAAAGATGTTCTTGTTTATGCAAAAAAACAATACCCAACCCATATGGATATTGTCTTTTATTTTAAAGCATACTTGTCATTCCACCATCAATAACAAGTAATTGTCCTGTTGTATAAGTACAAGCGTCACTTGCAAAGTAAATAAGTGCTCCGTTCATTTCACCTTCTCGACCAAATCTTTTAAGAGCTACTCTGTTTTTTAAAACAAGAGAACCTGGTGCATCTAAAGCATCATGTGTCATTTCTGTATCATAGACACCTGGTGCAATCGCATTAACAAGAATACCATAAGGGGCTAAATCTCCAGCCATGGCTTTTGTAAGATTGACAACCCCGCCTTTAGCCGCAAAATAACTTACTTGAGCAGGTCCAGCTTGAATACCACCAACCGATGAAATATTAATAATTCTTCCATATTTTTGTTTCATCATAATAGTTGAAACTTCTCTTGCCATGAGGAAAACACCTTTTAAATCCGTATCTAAAACTTTATCCCATTGTGCCGTTGTATGATCATGAAGACCACTTGAGTATTCAACAACACCTGCATTATTGACAAGAATATCAATTTTTCCAAAATGATCTACGACAGCTTTAATCGCATTTTTAATACTTTCTTCATCTGTAACATCACATGAAACAGGTAAACAATCTTGTCCATTTTGTTTCAATTCTTTAGAAAATTCTTCTAATCTTTCTTTTCTACGTGCAAGGATAGCGACATCGCATCCTTGTTCACTCAATGCTCTTGCAAATTGTTGTCCAAGTCCACTTGAAGCTCCTGTAACAACCGCTACTTTTCCTGTTAAATCAAAACTAATCATCTTTATTATCTCCTATTCCATCACACGGATTGCATGATATCCCTCATGAATTGCAGTTAAAATTTTTCTTGGTGCAACAGCATCTCCAATAACAGCAACTTCATCATATTTTTCATCTAATAAATCTTCTAATTGATTATTAGGTCTAAATCCAACAGCATTTAAAACAGTATCACATTCAAGCGTCATTGTTTGTCCATCTCTTTCAAATGTAACACTTGTTGGTGTAATATTTGTCACTTTAGCATTTGCTTCAACTTTAACACCACGATCTTTAACCATTTTTCTTAAATGTTGATCATTATTTAAACAATGGTTCGCTGTAAATAAGATGTCTGGACACATTTCTACTAATGTCACATCTCCATCTTTTCCAGCAATATCACAAGCAGCTTCTGTTCCAGCAAGACCAGCACCAATAACAACAACTTTTTTACCAACTGTTGCTTGATGTGTTAAATAATCACTCGCAAGAACTGTTGTATCAATACCTGGAATTGGTGGCATAGCAGGAGTTGAACCAGCAGCTAAAATAACTTTGTCATAATCTCCTTCAAGATTATCTTTTGTAATTGCTGTATTTAAATGAATATTAACTCCCAATTTTTGACATTGTGTTTCTAAGTATTTAATTAATTTTAAAACATCCGCTTTAAAATCAGGACCACCTGCAGGCCATAAAGTTCCACCTAATTTATTCTCTTTTTCATATAAATCAACATCAAAACCACGACGTTTTGCAGTAATGGCAGCCATCATACCAGCTGGGCCTCCCCCAATAACTAATACATTACGTTTTTGACCATTTGGAAGTGGTAAAGCATAGGCTTTTTCTGCATAACATAATGGGTTCACTGCACAATAGTAGTGTTTTCCACTAAATCCAGCAAGTAAACATTCATTACATCCAACACATGGAGCGATATCTTCTTCATGATGTGCTTTGACTTTTTTAGGCCAATATGGATCAGCTAACATTTGATGAGCAAGTCCTACATAATCTAAAATACCATCTTCAACAGCTTTTTTAGCCACTTCAGGATCTTTTAAATTACCATCACCTAATACTGGAACACTTACAATATCTTTAATTGCTTTTTGTATATCAAGTTTATATCCTTCTTTACTATAAACAGTTGTAATCGCTTGGAACCATTCTTCATAACATCCTGTATCAACATGTAAAGCATCAACCCCTGCTTTTTCTAAGATTTTAGCCATTTCAATACCTTCATCAATGGTTCTAAAGCCTTCTACTCTTTGATGTGGTGTAAATTTAACAAGTACAGGCATTGTATCTGGAACGTTCTTTTTAATTGCCTCAATACATTCCAATGTAAAACGCATACGATTTTCAAGTGATCCACCATATTCATCTGTTCTATTATTCCATTGAACAGAATGGAATTGATCTAATAAATATCCTCCATACGCATGTAATTCAACGCAGTCTGCACCAGCATTTACAGCAAGTGAAGCACTGTACCCTACTTTTTCTACTAAATAATGAATATCTTCTTTTGAAAAAGGTTTACAAATTAAATTTGGGAACCAGAATGCACCTACACTACCCGCACTATAAGGTGGTGTAAAAGGATCGGTAAATTGTTGACGTCCTAAACCTGGTGATAATTGTACACAGACTTTTGCTCCATAAGCATGACATCTTTCAATTAACATATTTAATCTTTCTACATGATGGAAATCAGAAAGTTCTGTACATGGTCTTGGTTCATATTTTGTCGAAACAACGTTAGCACCTGTAATAATTAAACCAGCGCCACCTTTTGCTCTTTCTTCAAAATAATCAATACCTTCATTACAATAAGCTCCATCAGCTTCTCCTGTTGTTCCCATAGGTGACATGAAAATTCTGTTTTTTAATTTCATTTTACCTATGTATGTCTTATCAAATAAACTCTTAGCCATTTTCTTTTTCCTCCTCTACCATAGTAAACGTTTATTTAACTCAAGTAAATTATATAACTGTAAAAATAAATGTCAACGCTTTCATGAAATAAAAGTGAATTTTTTAACAAGTCTCTTTCCATTAAATCTATGGTATATTATTTCTAAGGAGAATTTTATGAAAATAACAAAAGAAGAAATATCACAAACAGCTGTTCAGCTTTTTTTAGATAAAGGATATAACAATGTCACAATTCAAGATATTTGTAACGAATTACATATCACCAAACCAACTTTATATAAATACGTCAATAATAAAGAAGAGCTTATTTTAGATCTTTATGATTCAACCATCGATCATCTTGTAAAAGACACGTATAAGCTAGTTGATAGTGATAGTCACTATCAACAATTACTTATTGTCTTTTCTACACTAATTAAAGATACTAAAAAATATGGTTATGATTTATTTAGTCAAATGTTTATTGCGAATTTAAAAGAAAACCGTCATAGCTTTGATATGCGTGATAATCTTACAAAACTTTGTATCATCATTATAAAAAAAGCCCAAGAACAAAAAGAAATTCATAATTTATCGAATCCAGAGATTTTATATCAAGCTCTAGCGCATGCCTTTACAGGACATGAAGCTTTATGGTGTATTAAAAAAGATTCACCATGTTTTGATGAAGCTTTTTATCTAAGCATGAATGCTTTATTAGAAGTAGATTCTACTTATCAAGATTTATACAAAGAATATTTGTAAACAACTTATTTTATTGATAGAATAGTCGAGGTGATGAAAAATGCTTATAGAATGTTCAAATATAAAGAAATCATTTCAAGGAATTGATTTATTAAAAGATATTAGTTTTAAAGTAGATGATCATGATAAAATTGCGATTATTGGTGTCAATGGAGCTGGTAAAACAACTATTTTAAATATCTTAATTGGTGAAGAAAGTTATGATAGCGGTGATTTATTTAAAAGCCGTGATTTAAATATCGGCTATTTAAAACAACATCATGATTTAGATATGAATAAAACCATTTATGAATGTGCTTTAGAAGTCTTTGCGTCGCTTATTCAAATAGAAAATCGTATGCGTGAATTAGAAAGTATGATGTCTTATGATCATAGTGAGCAAGTCATGAATGAATATGATTCATTGACTCAAAAATTTAATGAAAAAGATGGTTTTAGTTATCCAAGTCGTATTGTGGGGGTTTTAAAAGGAATAGGTTTTGTGGAAGAGGACTTTCAAAAATATGTCCATGAATTATCTGGAGGTCAAAAAACCAGACTTTGTCTTGCCAAGCTTTTATTAGAAGAACCTAAACTTTTGGTTTTAGATGAACCAACCAACCATTTAGATAGTCAAGCAATTTCCTTTTTAGAAAACTATTTAAAAGGATATAAAAATGCTTTAATTGTCGTTAGTCATGACCGTTATTTTATTGATGTTGTTTCTAATAAAATCATTGAAATAGAAAATGGAAAAAGTCATAGTTATAATTGTCGCTATGAAGAATATTCTATCCAAAAAAGAACACAACGTGCTATTGATTTAAAACACTATATCAATCAACAAAAAGAAATTAAAAAAATACAAGAAAGCATTGATACATTAAAATCATTCAATCGTGAAAAAAGTATTAAACGTGCAGAATCTAAAGAAAAACAACTTGCAAAGATTGAACGTATTGATCGACCAGAAAATTTGCCAAGTGCCATCACTGTTCAATTTACACCAGCTGTTGAATCAGGTTATGATGTTTTAAAAGTCACTGATTTATCAATGCGTTATGATCAAATTGTTTTTGAACACTGTAATCTTGATATCAAAAAAGGAGAACGCGTTGCGATTGTTGGTGAAAATGGTGTTGGTAAGACTACTTTATTTAAAGCTCTTGTAGGTCAATTACCAATTGAACACGGTAAAATTCGTTTTGGTAGTCACGTAGAAATGGCCTACTACGATCAAGAACATGAATCTTTAAATTATAATAAAACGATTTTTGATGAAATCAGTGATTGTTATCCACGTATGACCAATCAAGAAATTAGAAGTACTCTTGCTATGTTTAACTTTAGAGGCGATGATGTCTTTAAAGATATTGCAATGCTTTCAGGCGGAGAAAGAGGACGTGTTGTTTTAACCGAAGTTTTATTAAAACAAGCCAACTTCTTAATTCTAGATGAACCAACCAACCACTTAGATATTTCTTCCAAAGAAGTTTTAGAAGAAGCTTTAAGAAGTTTTGAAGGAACAATTTTATTTATTAGTCATGATCGTTATTTTATTAATAAAATTGCGACTCGTGTAATTGAAGTACAAAAAGATCAATGTCTTTCTTATAATGGTAATTATGATGATTATTTAAATCAAAAAACACCTGTTGTTGAAACAACACAAAAAGTGGTTACCGAAGCTAAACAAAGACAGATCATTGATAAAAAAACAAAGAATGAAATTAAAAAACTTGAAAGAACCATTGATTCTTTAGAAAAAGAAATCAATTCTTTAAAAGAAGAACTTACAAGTGAAGAAGTCATGAATAATTATAAAAAATATAATGAAATTACGGATTCTATTGAAGAAAAAGAAATGGAATTAATGGAAATCATGGAAAAATGGGAACAGTTACAAGCTTAACTGTTCCTTTTTTTTCATAATATAAAAAAAATCAATAATTTAATATTATTTATGTATAATAGCCTTGAATTTAAGGAGGATATTTAAAATATGTTACACAAAAGTTTAAAACCATTCCCTAAAGATTTCCTTTGGGGAGCAAGTACAAGTGCTTATCAAGTAGAAGGTGCAAGTTTAGAAGATGGAAAAGGTCCATCATGTCAAGATGTTAAAGTTGTACCAGAAGGGACTTCTGATTTAAAAGTCTGTGCAGATCAATATCACAGATATAAAGAAGATATCGCTTTAATGGCAGAAATGGGATTCAAAACTTATCGTTTCTCAATTTCTTGGTCAAGAATTATTCCTGAAGGAACAGGAGCTATCAACCCTAAAGGGATTGAATACTATAACAATGTGATCGATGAATGTTTAAAATATGGAATCGAACCATTAGTAACGATGTTCCATTTCGATATGCCTGCAGCATTAGATGAACGTGGATCATGGGGAAACAGAGACTCAATCGATTGGTTCTTAAACTTCGCAAAAGTTATGTTTGAAAACTTTGGTGATCGTGTTAAATATTGGTTAACAATCAATGAACAAAACATGTTAACTTTAGTTGGACCAGTTATTGGAACATTAATGATTCCTGAAGGATGTACAAATGTTTTAAAAGAAACTTACCAACAAAACCACCATATGTTAGTAGCACAAGCAAAAGCTATGGCTTTATGTCATGAAATGTTACCAGGTGCTAAAATTGGACCAGCTCCAAATATCTCATTAGTTTACCCAGCAAGCTGTAAACCAGAAGATGTTTTAGCTGCACAAAACTATAACGCTATTAGAAACTGGTTATATTTAGATATGGCTGTTTATGGTGTTTATAACAACTTAGTATGGGCTTATTTAGAAGAAAATGATGCATGTCCTGAATTTGGTGAAGGTGACGCAGAAGCATTAAAGAACGGTCATCCTGATTTCATCGGTTTCAACTATTATAATACTGCTACTGTAGAAGCTAGTGATGGAACTGAAAAATTAGATTCAGGTGCAGATCAACAAACTGCTCGTGGTGAAGCTGGTGTTTATAGAGGATATAAAAATCCTAACTTACCAACTACTGAATTCGGTTGGGAAATCGATCCTATGGGATTTAGAGCAACAATTCGTGAAATGTATTCAAGATATCGTTTACCAATGATTGTTACTGAAAATGGTTTAGGTGCTTATGATACTTTGACTGAAGATGGAAAAGTTCATGATCAATACAGAATTGAATATCTAAGAAAACATATCGAACAAATTCAATTAGCGATTACTGATGGTGCAGAAATGATGGGTTATTGCCCATGGTCAGCAATTGACTTAATTTCTACTCATGAAGGTATGGTTAAACGTTATGGATTTATTTATGTTGATAGAGATGAATTTGATTTAAAAACATTAGATCGTTATAGAAAAGATTCATTCTATTGGTATAAAAAAGTTATCTCATCTAACGGTGAAGATTTAACTGATTAATGAAAATCGAGTCATCAAGACTCGATTTTTTTATATGTATTTAATTTTAAATTTTCACAAAAACGAATCACACGTCCAATATAAAACGCTGAAAAAACAGTTCCTACCCCGATACCATAAATTGGACTACGACAAACAAGACAAACAACAACAGTTGATAAAATCATTGAAATATCAAAACAATTCTTACAGATAGAATAAGGTTTATGGGATACTTCTGAAATACTTAAAACAAGTCCATCGACTGGTGTCATGATTAAATCTCCTTTAAGCATGAAATAAACACCTATTGCACAACAAGTATTTCCAAATAGTAAAACAATAATTTGTGTATAAATATTTAGATCCATAGATGGTATTAAATATTGATAGAAATCAACCAGAAAACCAAAGATAAAAGAAAATGGTATTTCTAAAACAAATTTTACACTTATTTTTCTTTCAATAATGATTTGAAGAAATACAAAGAGCAAGTAGAAAATAATATTTGCCTGTCCAAAGGTCAAAGCACTTAAAGAACTTAACGCAAAAGGAAGGGTACTAAAAGCACCAACTCCTAAATTTGATAACGTATTACATGTAATTCCCAATACTAAAATATTCATTCCTAATAAATAATAAACATATCTTTTCATAGCATTCCTCTTTTCAAAGCTATTTTATTGAATTTGTTAATAACTATAAGTTATGAGGTGATACTATGAATATTAAACAACTTGAATATTTTGTTGATTTAAGTCAAACATTGAATTTCACTAAAACTGCGCAAAATTTCTATATTAGTCAAACAGCTATTACTAAACAAATCCAATGTTTAGAAAAAGATTTAGAAATTCCTTTATTTATAAGAAGTAAGAAGTCTGTAGAACTAACAAACGAAGGCAATCTTTATTTGCCTTATGCCAGAAAAATCTTAGATAATGTTGCTTTAAGTTATCAAATTATCGAAGAATATCAAAAAGGTAATCAAGGAAGTATTTTTATTGGTTTTATTAAATCTTTAGATGACGAACTTCTTTTAAAGTTATTACAAAAAATAAAAGACCATTTCCCACACATTGATCTTCATTATAAAGCGTATTCAAGAAAAGAACTTTTAACATTATTTAAAGAAAGACAATTAGATGCCATTATTACTTTTGAATACCCAGAGGTTAAAGATTATTCACATCTTTTGTTACAAATATCTCATTTAAGAAAGTATTATCATCAAGCTTGTTCACTTGATTCTTTAAAACTTATTTATGATGTTCGTCAAGAAGCTATGGAACAGTACGAAATAGAACAAACACTTTTAAAAGTATGTTTAAAAGAAGGATATGCCATTTTACATGATTTTATCGAATCTAATCAATATTCTAAATATCTTCAATATCAAGATTTAGATATTCTCTCTCCAATATCTTTATACTATCATGAAGATTCTACCAATAAGATTTTAAAAAATATTCTTCAACTTATTAAATAAAAATATCGTTAGAAATTTATGTGAGTTATGTAGAATTCATCAATTTTATTTTGACTAATTCTATCCTCTTAAATATGTTCATTATAGAGGACATATTTTTTTATAAACTGTACGGGGAAATTTCTCGTTATTATTATTTATATTGACACTTATTCCCAATAAGTCTATAATCATAAATGTAATCACTTACAAACATAAAGATTACAAAGAAAGGGAAGAGGAATATATGAACAATTTAAAAGAATTTTTTGAACGTTTTCAAAAAACAATGGAAGACAAGGTTGTTCCAGTTGCAAGTAAAATTGCATCACAAAGGCATTTATCTGCTTTAAGAGATGGATTAACTATTTTAATTCCATTAACTGTAATTGGGGGTATTTCTTTGATGCTTGCCAATCCACCAGTGGATTTGGAAACAATGAAACCAACCAATGTATTTTTCCAATTTTTAATCATGTGGAAACAATGGGCAAATTGCTATGCCGATATCTTAACAATTCCTTTTAATTTAACAATTGGAATTATTTCTATCTATGTTGTTTTAGGTGTAAGTTATCGATTATCTCAATCTTATGAAATGGAAGCATTTCCTAATTCGATTACTTCATTATTTACATTCTTATGTGTTGCTGGTGTTCCAGTTGCTTTAAAACAAGGAAACTACATAGATGTTTCAAACTTAGGTGCAGGTGCTATGTTTACAGCAATTATAATTGCATTATTGTCTATTGAAATAAATCATTTTATGATTGAAAAAAATATTAAAATTAAAATGCCTGCTGGTGTACCACCAATGGTTGCTGGTCCATTTGAAGTATTACTACCAATGGTTGTTAATATTCTAGTTTTTATTGGATTAAATCAATTATGTATTGTCTTAACAAACAATGGTTTAACTAATTTGGTATTTACAATTTTTTCTCCTTTAATTTCAGCTACCGCTTCTTTACCATCTATGTTAATTATTGTATTGTTAACAGTTGTATTTTGGTTTTTTGGAATCCATGGCGACAATATGGTTAGCGCTATTACAACACCTATTTTTACTGGAAATTTAGTAGCAAATTTGGATGCTTATAATGCAGGAAAAGAAATTCCAAATATTATCGCTGGAAACTTTACTTTTATTTTCGGATTAGCTATTGTTTATCTAGCAATACTATTTAATTTAAATTTTGTTTGTAAAAACAAAAGATTAAGATCTCTTGGAAAACTTGCAATTCCTTCATCATTATTTAACATCAATGAGCCTTTAGTATTTGGTGTACCTACTGTACTAAATATTTTAACATTCATTCCTAGTTTAATTTGTGTTGCAATCGACCTAACTGGAGCTTATCTTGCAACATCAGTAGGATTTATGGCAAAAACTTGCATGAGTGTTCCATGGACATTGCCTGCTCCACTATATGCTTTTATTTCTACAATGGATTATAAAGCAATTATCGTGTGGGTAATATTATTTATTATTAATGTCATTATTTTTGTTCCATTCATGAAAAGTTATGATAAACAAATGGATTTAGAAGAACAAAATATCACACAAGCAGAATAGGATTTCTCCTATTCTTTGTGTAGTTTAGGAGGAAAAAATGAAAATAAAAAATATTATTGAATTTTTAGAAAGTCAAGGTGATTGGGTAAATAGACATTTTACCCGTGATCATATCCTTATAGGAACTGACGAAACAGAAATAAAAAGTGTAATTGTTTGTTGGGTTGCAACTTTAGATGTAATCAACAAAGCTGTTAAGAATGATTGTCATCTTATAATAAGCCATGAAAATCCATTTTATATGGCATCAACCTCTCTACCAACCGTCGTTTTACATGCACAAAAAGAAAAAATGAAATTACTTAACGACAATAACATAACAATTTATAGATGTCATGATCTATGGGATTTATATCCAAAATATGGCGTTAGAGATCAATGGGCTAAAACTTTAGGATTTGATTTTGATTTGAAAAAATCAAATAAATTTCTATGTTATGCAGATAATATCAATTTAACAACAGAACAATTAGCTCACCATGTAATTAAATGTATAAAGCCTTATTATCAATTTGGAATAGAACTCATTGGCAATAAGGATAAAGTAATTAAAAAAGTAGGAATAGGTACAGGCGCTTGTACTGATATTTTTGAAATGTATGAAAATAATGTAGACGCTTGTATCGTAAGTGATGATGGTATTAATAACTGGGTAAATGTACAATGGGCAATGGACCATAATCTTCCTTTACTTGTTATAAACCATCTTACAAGTGAAGCTCCTGGAATTAAAGAATTAAGTAACTATTTATCAAAACATTTTACCGATATTCAATTTGAGTATATCAATAATGATTATGGTATTTATCATATTAGTTAAAAAAGCTCTGTCACAAATTGTGGCTAAGCTTTTTTATTTTCTATATAAAATCCATAATAATAAGAAATTACTTCACTAAAAAAATGTAGCGTTGTTCTATTATCAAACTGCTTTAAAATCTTTTTATCCTGTAAATACGATATAGTTGAAGGTAAATAAAATGTCATATTTGAATATTTTGCTAGCTGAGTTTCATTATTCATTGTAATCAAAACTACATATGCATTTTTTTTCTTAGCTTCTTTTAATAATTCCAAATAAGTCGTTGGTGAACCAGAAACACTAAAAATTATTAAAAGATAATTTTCGTTTAAGCAATTTTTCAAATAAGAAAATTGGACATCATCTGTAACTGCATCAAAAAATTTGTCATATGAATATAATGAATAAACTAACTGATTAGCACAAAATGATGAATTTCCTATACCCAAAGCTTTAACATACTGATATGTATCTATTAATTCTGATAGTTCTTTTAATTTATCATCTAAATTTAAATTTGCTAATTGATCCACTGTTTTCTTAAAATTAAGTATAATTTGTGAAGCAAGTGTATTATCATTAATTTTTTTTGGATAATCCTTTTGTGAAGAATAATATTCATTTATAGCATATTTAAATTCACTATATCCGCTATATTCTAGTTTTTTTGCAAATCTTAACATTGCCGATTTAGAAGTATTACACAAATTACCAGCTTCAACAATAGAATGTTCTGTTATAATTTTAGGATTTTTCAATATATTTGCACATATTCGCTTTTCAGTAGTTGTTAAATCTGTATAAAAAATCGATATTTTCTCTTTAAAATTCATTTTTATTTACCTCTAATTTCTTTTAAAATTATTGTATCATATTTATAAAATAATTATACATATCAATATATAAAATAATTCAATATATCAAGATAATCAAACAAAAAAAGTAGCATATATAAATTATAAAATATCTATACGCTACTCTTCATTTACTCTATATTTGTAACCAATTCTACAGGTTGTTCATACTCAAAATATTTTTCTGTTTCTGCAACAATTTCTTTTCTTAAACCAATTAAACCAATTAAGTTAGGAATTGCCATACACCCATTGACAATATCCGCTAAGACAAAGATAAATTCTAAAGACATAAATGGTCCAATTGCAATAAATATAATATAAACAATTTTATAAATCTTTACTGCTTTCAAACCTTTAAGATAATATGTACATCTTTCCCCATAATAATTCCATCCAATAATTGTTGTAAAAGCAAAGAATACAAGACCAATATTGACAATATATTTGCCAATTAATGGAATAAATAATCCCACTGAAAATGCATGTGTTGTCATCGCTGCACCATCCAATCCTGTTGTATAAGATTGTGTCAACACGATAGCAAGACCTGTCATTGTACAAATCACAACTGTATCAATAAATGTTCCTGTCATTGAAACAAGTCCTTGTTCAACACAAGAATCTGTTTTAGCAGCAGCAGCCGCAATTGGTGCGCTTCCAAGACCACTCTCATTTGAGAAAATACCACGACTAATTCCTTTTTGCATGGCAATAACCATAGTAATTCCTGTTCCTCCACCAAATACTGCTTGTGGGGTAAATGCTGACTTAATAATTAAAGCAATAGTACTTGGTAATACTGTTATATGTGACACAAGTATTAAAATAACCCCGCCAATGTATAAAACGCACATAAATGGAATAACTTTTTCTGCAACCGAAGCAATTCTTTTGATTCCTCCAATGGTAATAAAGGCAACAGCTATTGTTAAAAGAATTGCTGTTACATAACGTGGAACACTAAGTGACATAGTAAGCGCATCCGAAATTGATTTTACTTGCGTAAATGTACCAATCCCTAGTAATGCTACTGATACCCCAAAGAAAGCAAAAATCTTCGCAAGCAAAGGACTACGTAGACCTTTTTCTAAATAATACATTGGTCCTCCTGCAATCTCACCATTTTCATCTTTTTGACGATAACGAATTGCAAGTAACCCTTCGGCATATTTAGTTGCCATCCCAAAAAAGGCTGAAATCCACATCCAAAATAAAGCACCGGGTCCTCCTGCCGCAATTGCAGTAGCAACACCGACAATGTTTCCTGTCCCTATCGTTGAAGAAAGTGCAGTACATAAAGCTTGAAAGCTGCTGACATCCCCTTCTCCTTCATGCTTTTTAAAGATACATTTAAAAGCTAATTTTAATTTTGTAAGCTGGATCAATCTTAATTTGAAGGTAAAGTAAATACCTGTCCCTAATAATAGACAAATAAGTGGTAATCCCCATACATAGTCATTAATTTGTTTTAATATTTGTGTTAGTAATTGCATAAAAAAACTCCTCCTAATAAATTAGTCGGAATTAATAATGAAAAAAACTATTTAGCCACTGTCCTTTTACCTGAGAGTTTCACCCTAATGGGTTTGCTCCTTCGGTGTTCAATTCAATGAATCTCTCCAATGGTTCGTCCAATAGCGATCCTTTTACCTGAAATCTTTAATTCTTCGGTGTTCTTGTAGAATCTCTTTCGCCATTATCATCCGATATACGTTTTCATTATATCAAATTGTATACAATTGTAAACATTTATTTTATAAATATTATTTGTTATAATGCACATATGAAAAAAAATAAATATTTAATACTTACAATACTTTGGATGCTTTTTATCTTTGTGATGTCACAAACTCCAGGAAACGATTCTTCTAAACAAAGTAATTTTATTGTGGATATCATTATTCACATTCTGCCAATTACAAGAGATACACTTTCCTTTATTGTAAGAAAATGTGCTCATATGACAGAATATGCCATTCTTACATTCTTACTTTATAAAACTTTTGTACATAAACAAAATCCATTAATAAAATCATTCCTTTTCACTGTTCTATATGCCTGTAGTGATGAATTTCATCAACTTTTTATTCCCGGTAGAGCCGGACAAATAAGAGATGTATGTATTGATTCAACAGGTGCCCTTATTATGATTTTAATCATTTATTTTATACTTAAAAGAAAGGAAAAGAAAATCGGTTCATAGAACCGATTTTTATATATACTAAATACCAAATAATAAGTCTACATAAGTTGGAATTGGCCAATAAGAATCATCAACTAATTCTTCAATTGTATCCACTGTTTCTCTTAATGATTGCATCATACCGAATACTTCATCTTTCCACATAGTTGCAGTTTCAAAGATTTCAGCATCACTTGCTTGCGCTTTAGCAATATTATTTTCTAATGTTGTTAATTTATCTTTTGCTTCTTGTAATAAGTTTGCAAGTTTTGTTGCATCATCAGTTAAGAATGCCGCTGGAATACCTGCTTCTTTTGCAGCAACAACTTCTGAAGATACTTTAGCCAAATAATCACAAGCAGCTGGATAAATTTGTGTTTTAACCATTTTAACTGCAGTTAAAGCTTCAACTTGAATTGTTTTAATATAGTTATCTAATAAGATTTCATAACGCGAAGCGATTTCTACTTTTGTATAAACACCTTGACGATCTAACATATCAATATATTTTGGATCTTTTAAGCATTTTAATGCGTCAACAGTATTTTTGTGGTTAGGAAGTCCACGTCTTTTTGCTTCTTCTTCCCATTCAGCTGAATACCCATCACCATTAAAGATAATTCTCTTATGTTCAGAGATAAATTCTTTAACAACTTCTTCAAATGATTTTCCACCTTCAATAGCTTCAGCCATTTGAGTCATTTCTTCAGCTAACATTGCATTTAAGATTGTATTTGGACCAGCTACAGATTGTGCAGAACCTACAGCACGGAATTCAAATTTATTACCTGTAAAGGCAAATGGTGAAGTTCTGTTACGATCTGTATTGTCTTTAGAGAATGTTGGAACAACAGAAACACCTGTATCAAAACGTCCAATTTCTTCATGATCAGATTTTTTACCAGTACAAATATCTTCTACAACTTTATCTAATTCTTCACCTAAGAACATAGAAATGATTGCTGGTGGTGCTTCGTTAGCTCCTAAACGATGATCGTTTCCAGCAGAAGCAATTGACATACGTAAGATTTCTGCATATTCATCAACCGCTTTAATTGTACAAGCTAATGCAGCTAAGAATGGTTTATTTTCTTCAGGATTTTTTCCTGGATTAAATAAGTTGATTCCTGTATTTGTGATTACTGACCAGTTATCATGTTTACCAGAACCGTTAACGCCAGCAAATGGTTTTTCATGTAATAAACAACGTAAACCATGCTTTTTAGCGATATCTTGAGCAATTTGCATTAATAAATGGTTGTTATCTGTCGTAATATTTACTTTAGCATAAACACAAGCAACTTCATGTTGTGCTGGTGCAACTTCATTATGTTTTGTTTTAGATGGAATTCCATATTTCCATAATTCAGCATCTAAATCTTTCATGAAAGCTGCAACTTTACGTTTTAAAGAACCGAAGTAATGATCTTCTAATTCTTGTCCTTTTGGTGCCATAGCTCCAAATAAAGTTCTACCAGTTAATTTTAAATCCATACGTTCTTGATAATATTTATCATCAACTAAGAAATATTCTTGTTCAGCCCCTACTGAAGCAGAAACTTTAGTTACCCCTTCAACCCCGATTAAAGGTAACAAACGACAAGCTGCTTTACTTAAAGCATCACATGATCTAAGTAAGGGTGTTTTCTTATCTAATGCTTCCCCTGTATATGAACAGAATAACGTTGGAATATATAATGTTCCATCTTTAACGAATGCAGGTGATGTACAATCCCATGCTGTATATCCTCTTGCTTCGAAAGTAGCTCTTAAACCACCTGATGGAAATGAAGAAGCATCAGGTTCTCCTTTTCTTAATGTTTTCCCACTAAATTCTAAAACAGCTTTTGACCCATCTGGTTCTAAGAAAGCATCATGCTTTTCTGCAGTTAATCCTGTCATTGGTGTAAACCAGTGAGTAAAATGTGTAGCTCCATGTTCAACTGCCCAAATTTTCATTGCATTCGCAATAACAGTTGCACATTCTTTTGATAACTCTTCACCTTTATCAAGCGATTCATGGAATGCTTTATATGTTGATTTAGGAATTCTTTCCTTCATAACATCATCAGTAAAAGCTAGGCATCCATAATCTTCAACTAACTTGTTAAATTCCATCTTTGTATCCCCCTTATTTAGTATATAAATTATTATTTATATGATGTCATTATACAAACGAAAAGAAGGGTTGTCAACAATTATTACAAAGTTTTTATCATTTTAATAATTTTTTATTTATTTTATACAAAAAAAAGAGCTGCTTATTAATGAGTAGCAGTTCTTTTAGCTTTCTTTTCTTCTTTTCTTCTTTTCTTTTCCCATTTTCGATGAGTTTGGTTATATTCTTCAACTTGACAATGAATTCTCTTATTTGAATGAACAACAGCATCCACAAATCCCATTTGATCTTTTGGAGCAACTGTTTGACGAGTTCCATCGTCCATATAGATTTCATATGAATGTGCATTTGTAATGATCTTTGTCATTTTAGCGATTGGATCAGTAATTGTTTCACAGTTCATTAAGTTTATTTCTTTTGTTTTTCCAATTCTTCTATGAATTTCTAAAGTTCTTCTTTTTACAACATATTTATAAGGTCTATATCCAAATAAATATCCAATAGCAACGACACCTAATGCAACAACTGCAGGTAAATCACTAAAGTTTCTTGAAACGATCATATACACTACATAGATTGCATAAAATACACTAAAGTATACAGCTGGTAAATTTAATTGAACTTTAAATTCTTTTTCAAATGGTGTTAATT
>ULYD01004684.1_pt1 | contig 50390 bp, 57 predicted proteins | sample 1961831 | NCBI WGS metagenome assembly ULYD01 (sample SAMEA4835854, study PRJEB28245) | human gut metagenome | biome: gut microbiome; material: fecal sample | place: Denmark | collected 2008 | reverse complement strand
CGTCGGCCTGCTGGCCGCTGCATCTGCGGCGGGCGCTGTGCCTGGTGCTGCCAGCGTCTCAAACGACGGCTACAGCGTCACCTTTGGCAGCAATGCCAGTGTGACCGCAGCCACCCGGCAGGAAGCCTATGAGATCATCCGCACCGCGCTGGGCAGTGACCCGCACGGCCTGCTGTACAGGGGGATTCTGTGATGCAGACAGCTGTTACTGTGGTGAACCTCATACACGACACCGCCACCGAGACGGACAGGCCGGTGTGCTGGGTGTTCCCGTTTTGCAGCTGGCGGGAATGCCGCTCCACCTCCGGCTCCGGCACCGCCAAGAACCCGGAGCGCACCACCCACATCCGCATCCCGGCCAGCGTGTGCACCATGGGCTACCTGCCCTATGCCCAGTGGGCGGCGCTGTCTGCAGCGGAAAAGACCAAGCACTGGACCCTGAAACGCGGCTGGAAGCTGGTGCAGGGCGCGGTGCCTGCCTTGACCGAAGCCGAGTATGCCAAACTCGAAAAAACGCACCTATGCTGCACGGCAGCGGCTGTCTCCGATAACCGGGAGCCGCTGCTGCCCCACTGGCACGTGGAAGGGAGCTGATCGTATGAGCGCACCGGTTTTTGATTTCAAGATCACATTCCGTCCCGGCTTTCAGGCCGACATGGACGCACGGTTCGCAAGGCTGCAGTTTGCCTTTTCACAGAAAGTGGTCGATGTTGTGGACAAATATGTGCCGCTGGAAACCGGCGCGCTGAAGAACAGCGTGAATCAGGCATCCAACTTTAAGGAAGGTCTGCTGGTGTACAATACGCCCTATGCCCGCAGGCAGTATTATCTGCATGAACGGGGCACCGACCTGCACGGCGCGAAGGGCGAAACGGAACGTCACCGCGGTTCCTACTGGGGACAAAACGCCATTGCCGACCACAAGGACGAGCTTGAAAAGTTCGCCCATGATGCCGCAAAGCAGTTTCTGGGAGGGAACAAATGAGCGAAACCGTAAAGCCCACCATTGCCGCCCTGCGGGCATGGCTCAAGACCTGCCCGCTGATCGCCGACGAGCAGGAAGCCACCGGCGCGGCTTTCCGCATTGCCGGACTGGAAGAAGAATCCACCGCCTTTTCCATCGAGGACAGCCCCGGTGATCCCATCATCACCGAGTACATCTCCGGCTGGGAAATGGCGAAGAATTACCTCTTTCTGTCTCGCGGTGAGTACAGCGAGATGGATTCCGTTAACATTCAGAACAGCGGCTTTTTCGAGCAGCTCACCGAGTGGGTCATGCGGCAGGATGCCCGGCACAACCTGCCCGACCTCTCGGCCTGCGGCGGGAATAAAACCCCCACCGGCATTGCCGTGACGAACAGCGGCTACATCGTCACAAACAGCGCGGGCAGCTGTAAGATGCAGCTGCAGATGCGCCTGACCTACTACATGCCAAAATGAAAGGAGTTTTGATATGACTGTATCCGAAGCCATTACCAAGTCCGGCATCACGCCCAGCGCGTCGTATACCGGCATTGAGACGGCGAACGATTTTGTGCTGGCGTTCCAGATCGAGAGCACCCAGACCAAGGAAAGCCAGTGGATCGTCTGCGCCGACCATGTGAAGGAGCATTCCGGCTCTCTGAACGCCACCACCGAGGATGCCCAGTACATCCGCACCGGCAACGTCACCGAAAAGACCGGCACCCAGCGCACCCTTGCCGTCAACGGTGACCGCTGCGTGGGCGATGCTTTTCAGGATTTTGTGCTGAGCCACAAGATTGTGTACGGTACCGGCAGCGATATCATTGTGCCATACATCTACTTCAGCCTGCGCACCGGCAAGGGCGAGAAAGGCAGCGCTGCCATCATCGTCACCAGCGACGTGGGCGGTGCAGCCGGTTCCAAGGCCACCTTTGCCTGCGACGTGAAGGCCATCGGCACGCCGGACGAGTTTGACTACACCCCCGCCACCCAGTCCGCTGAGCCTGCCAAGGCCGTCAAGGGCTGATTTTTTTTTCAAACACAGTCCCCGCTCCACACCGGAACGGGGATTTTTTATGCCGTGAACAAAGCTTATTCCTCCGGGGCAGAACCGGGGCACGGCTCAACTGAAAGGAGCCAGAACATGGTTATTTGTGGACAGGAATTTGAATTTTCCCTGATGAACGCCAACGACCTTGACCGCTTTGAGGACGCCAACGAGCGGATGCAGCGCAGGAGCGCCGAGGAAGCAGAGCAGTTCCAGCGCGGCGGCGTCCGTCTGGGCGACCATGCACGTGCACAGGCACGCATTGCCATGGACTGCATCGACGAGATCCTCGGTGCAGGCTCGTCCGACCGTCTGGGGCTTAACGAAAACTACATGGCACCCATCTATGACGTGATCGAGGAACTGGGCAATGCCTTTTCCGCTGAGAAGCAGCGCTATGCCGCAAAGCCTTCCCAGCCCATGAACCGGGAGCAGCGGCGCGCAGCGGCAAAGCAGCAGCGCAAGCAGAAACCCGTGTCCCGCAGCGAGGGTTTCCACCCGCAGGTGGCAAGCCGCCCGGCGCAGCAGCCTATCACCCAGACCAACACTTTCTGGCCGGACACGGAAATCGGGACCCGCCGCAAGACCGACCAGCTGATCGATGCCCGGCAGGCTGTGAATGCCCTGCGGGACGACCCCGATGCCATGCAGCAGCTGGCAGAGTACGCTCTGCAGCTGGCATCCGAGCGCCATGTCTGACCTGCTGCTGGACGCGCTGCCCACTCGGTGGCACGGACACGAGATCATCCCGGATTTTCGGCCCATGGTCTGGCTGGTCAACACCTATGTGCGCGGCCAGACAGGAGATGATCCCATCGGTTTTGCGGTCAGCGCCCTCTGGCGTTTTTACAAAGACCCACACTGTTTTCTGAACGACCCTCAGAAGATCATCGACGCCTACGGGTACATGATCGAGTTTTATAAGGCGGGCGAAAAAGCAGCCGAAAGCGCCGCGGCTGAAAGCAGTACCGCGCCCTCTTCCGGTCTTGCCTTCGACTACCAGTGTGATGCCGGTTACATCGTGGCGGCGTTCCAGCAGGCCTACGGCATCGACCTGACCCGCGAAAAGGTGCACTGGTTCCGGTTTCGTGCGCTGTTCGCGGCCCTGCCGGAAGATACCCTCATGGCAAAGATCATGAGCTGGCGCACCATGGACCTGTCCGAGTACGATGGCAGTATGCGTGCCCACTATGCCGACCTGCAGGAGCGCTTTGCCCTGCCTGCTGAGCTGAGAGGGGGTGCAGCCCGTGTCGTGTCCGTCGAAGAGCATGACGCTGCGTTCCTTGCGCGGTTCCGGCACTAGCCGCGCCCCGGTGCCCTGCCCATACTGCGGCCGGGCGCTGCCGGTGTGGGCAGAGCCGCACGCCACAGCTGCCGGTGTGTGGGTCAAATGCAAAAATCCCGCCTGTAAGCGGGAGGTAGAGATCAAGTTATAACAGCCTGTGCCCTTGTGCCCGCGCTCTTTTGGAATGGAGAGAGGTGGACACAGTGGCAGATTTCAGCATCACCGGCGAAGTAAGGCTGAACAGCGACCCGGCGGAAAAAAGCACCAGCAAGTGGACGGTAGCCGCCGGGCAGATGATCGCGGACTTTGCAAAACAGGCTTCGTCCAAGCTGGCCGAGGTGGTCAAAAGCGGTGTGGATTACAACGCCACCATGGAAAGCTACCTGACCAACTTTAAGGTCATGCTGGGCAGCGAGGAAGCCGCCGCCACAAAGCTTTCCGAAATTCGCAAAATGGCGGCATCCACGCCCTTCTCGCTGGATGACCTGACCAGCGGCACCCAGACCCTGCTGCAGTTCGGCATTGCGGCAGACGACACCACCGGCGTGCTTCAGCGGCTGGGTGATATCTCGCTGGGCAACGCCGAAAAGCTGCAGACCCTGACCCGCGCCTACGGCAAGATGTCCTCGGCGCAGAAGGTCACGCTGGAAAACGTCAACATGATGATCGATGCGGGTTTCAACCCGCTGAACCAGATCTGTGATGCCACCGGCGAGAGCATGTCCGACCTGTACAAGCGCATTTCGGACGGCAAGGTCAGCTTCAGCGAGCTGGAAGCAGCGGTGGAAGCCGCCACCAGTCAGGGCGGGCAGTTCTACAACGGTATGCTGGAAGCCAGCCAGACCTTCAACGGCAGGCTGTCCACCCTGACCGATAACACGAAGGCTCTGCTGGGGGCACTGTCCGATTCGCTCTATTCGTCGCTGTCCGACCTGCTTCCGGTCGCAAACGATGTTGTTCTGGAACTGACGGATGCATTCACAGAGGGCGGTGTCCCTGCCATGTTGGACACCGCTGCCGAGCTGTTGGACAATTTTGCCGACGGACTGATACAGAAGATACCCGATGCTGTATCTGCTGTTTCTGACCTTCTGACTGAGCTGCTTAATTATCTGGCAGATCATCAGGATGATATTTTTGACACCGGTGTCCAGCTGCTGGAAAATCTCATCATCGGTATCACGGACAGTCTGCCCAACCTCATTACATCAGCGGCCAACCTCATTGCACGGTTTGCTGCCGCGCTCATCTCACATCTGCCGGACATCCTCAAGTGCGGTGCAGCTATGCTGACCACGCTGGTGGACGGTATCATCCGCAGCATCGAAAATCTGGCCGAAGCAGCCCTCGCCTGCATCGCAAAGCTGGTGGGTGTCTGGGACGGAAACATGGACGAGTTCGGCCATATTGGTGAGAACATCGTTCAGGGCATCATCAACGGCATTGCAGGCGTGTGGGGCAAGCTCACCTCGTGGGTGTCCGGCCTGATTGCCAACCTCGTTGGAACGGCCAGCAATGCCGCCACCACCGGCATCGCGTCCGGCGCTGCTTCTGCGGTGGCATCAGCCTACAACGGCAAAGAAATGAACCGTGACCAGCGGCATCAGGACGCACTGGCAGGCAAGGGCATCAGCAACAAGAGCTGGACTGAGCGCCAGAACGAAGCAAAGGCCGCAGCGGCCGAAAGCCAGAAAGCCGCCTCCACCATCTCCCAGTCCGCAGGCAAAGCCGCATCTGCTGTCAGCACCTCCGGCAAAAAGGCCAGCGCCAGCACCAAAGCCGTCACTGCGTCCGTAGTCAAGTCCATCTCCGACACGACCACTACCGTGAAAGACGGCATCACCCGCACGGTGGAGACGGTCAACGAGACCCTTTCCAACGGCAAACAGCAGCAGAAACAGACCATCACCGAGACTTCCCGCCAGATGGTGGGCGGTGTGCTGAAGGACATCAAGACCGTCACCAGCATTGCCGCCGACGGCACCAAGACCGTCAAGCAGACCATGGAGACGGTGCGGGAGACCGCCAAGACAGTCACTTCAACCTTTGAGACGCTGGCAGACGGGGTCAAGACCACCACCCAGACCGTCACCGAGACCCTGACCGACGGCACCGAGACCCAGAAGCAGGTCATCACCGAGGTCTACGACGACATCGTGGACGGTGCCCTCGTGACCATCGAGCGGGTCAAGACCGTCGCGGCCGACGGCACCGTGCAGGTGGCTGAGCAGATCAAAAAGTCCAGCGCGGACACCTTCGACGGCCTGTGGAAGGAGATCCAGACCGAAGCAGACAGCGGCATACTTGGCACCTTCGATGACCTGTACACCGCCGTCAAGAATCAGGACTGGCTCTCCGTCGGCAAGTGGGTGGCAAACACCATCTACGGCGGTCTGACTGCCAACCAGAAGAAGCAGGTCGATGATTTTGCCCTTGGCATCGTGACTAAGCTCAACAAAGCGCTGGGCGGTGCCCGCGATCAGCTGGTGCAGGGAGCTATCGACCTTGGCGGGCAGATCGTGAACGGCCTGACCGGCGGCTTCTCTGAGGTCTGGCAGCAGGCGCAGGGCCTTGGCTCCACCCTGATGGAGATCTTCGGCGGGCTGAAAGCACCGCTGAGCGATGCGGCCCTTGCCATCAGTCAGGGCATGAAAGGCGGCCTGATCTCTGCATTCCCGGAGATTCTTGCGTCTTTGGGCAGTCTGATCGGGTCTATCGGCGGCGCGTTCGTAGCAATGCTGGATGCCATCGCTGCGGCGCTGTTCCCTACTGGCTTTGGCACTCCGCAGGCTCTGCTGATGATCGCAGCGGGCGTAGCCCTTGCTGCCGTCATCGCGGGCATCGTTGCCTCGATCGGCGGCTCTTTCAGTAAGAAAGGTTCGTCCGGGCGCGGCAGCTCTTCCGGCGGGTCCTCCGGCTCCGGCGGCATGGGCAGCGTGGATATCACCACCGGCACCGGCAGTCTGGAAGATGCCATCAACGCCAACACCAAGGCGCTAGAAAAGACCAACTCTGCCCTTGCCGACATGATCCGGCAGGCGGGGGCGCTGGTGCTTTCCGACAACATGCGCCTCGGCAGCACCGTGGCTGCGTCCGGCACCGCACAGGTGGTGTCCGCTGCCAACAGCTACCACCGCGAGGGCGACACTAACATCACCCAGAACTTTTACAACGGCCACGACACCGCAGCCGCACAGCAGCGGGAAGCCCGCTGGGAAGCCGACAAGGCCAAGGCCCGCAAACGATGAAAGGAGGACACTGTGCTATTTAAGGACCATCTCAAAATCGTGACTGATGCCGGTGCCGTCCTGCATCTGGGCTGGGACTACGATGCCCCCTACTTTCTCGACCCGCTGAACGGGGTGGATGTGGACCTGCAGACCGCGCAGGGTGTCAATCAGATTGGCGACACCGTGGAGGGTCAGAGCGTCTCCGGCGTGTCCCGCACCCTGTCGGTCGTGTTCTGGGCCAGGGATGCGTTGACCCGTGCAAGAGCTTTTACCAAAAAGCTGCCCTACTTCACCAAAGGCACCCTCTATTTTGGCGACCACTATTTCACCCGCTTCGTGCTGCAAAAATTGCCCTATTTTTCCAGCTACACGCCGGACCCGCGCTGTGAGCTGATGCTCTACAGCGAGAAACCCTATTGGTACGATCTGAACGCCGTCAGCAGCGTGCTGGGCGGGTACGAGCCCGCCTTCCGCTTTCCTGTCTGCTACGACAGCCACATCTACGGCATCAAGCGGGACGGCACGGCGGCAGTGCTGCGCAACGAGGGCAGCTTGCCGGTGCCCTTCACGGCCACCCTGCGGTGCGACATGCCGGTGACGCATCCCAAGGTGGTGGATCTGCAGACCGGGGCCTTCATCGGCTTTGACCTGACCCTGCAGCCGGACGAGACACTGGAGATCTACCGCAGCACCTCTGACCGGCTGGCCTGCACCCTGACCCGGGCAGGCGTGACCGAGAACATCTTTGCAAAGCTGGACGAGGACAGCACCCTCACCGAGCTGCAGCCCGGCGATAACATGCTGAGTATGCAGGCCGAGAACGGCTCCGGCTACCTGCAGGCATCCGTCAGCTTTTACCCGATGGAGGCGGGCATCCTGCCCGAACCGCTATGAGAATAGACGTTTTGGACGCAGAGACCCTTGCCCGCGTGGGCTGGGTAAAAGTATGGCACTCCCTCTACTGGGACAGCCCCTATTACTCCGAGGGCAGTTTTACCCTTGAGGTGCGGCCCACCGCCGAGAATCTGCAGCTTTTGCAGGAAGGGCGCTGGCTGGTGCGCAGCGACGAGAACCCCCGCATCCCCATGCGCATCTGCTCCCGCACCAACCAGAACGAGGACTCGAACCTTGTGGTGTCCGGCTACCCGGCCACGTGGCTGCTGACCAAGCGGGTGTCTGCGGTGAGCATCAAGAACCAGCCAGCGGAAGCCGCCATGCGCAGCCTTGTGAGCGCCGCTAAGCCGTGGCCCCGCCTTGGGCTGGGCACCGAGTACGGCTTTGACACCACCTTTGAAAAGCAGACCTCCGGCGGCACGGTGTTCGACTACTGCCAGACCATCGGGCAGGCCTGTGATCTGGGGTTCCGCATCGTGCTGGACGGCAAGGGCAGCAAGAAAAAGCTACTCTTCGAGTGTTTCCGGCCCACCTTCGACCCGAACCACAGATACAGCCCCCAGTGGGGCAATCTGCTGAATGCCGGGTGGAGCTTTGCCGACACCGACTACGCCAACGTGGCCCTTGTGCAGGGCGCTGGCGAAGGCGACGAGCGCGCCACCGTCTGGGTGGGCGATGTGAACGCCACCGGCTCCGACCGGCGGGAAATGTACGTCGATGCCCGTGACGTGCAGCCGGAGGACGGCGAGACCAGCACCAGCCAGAGCTATCTGGCAAAGCTGGCTGACCGGGGCGGCGAAAAGCTGCTGGCCCAGCTGCGCACCGGCAGCATCGAGTTTGACGTGGACGATGATACCCTGCAGGTGGGCGACGTGTTGAGCGCCAGCCTGCCCCAGCTGGGCTACACTGCCATGGTGCGCGTGGCCGACATCATCACCCAGAGCGAGGACAGCGGCACTACCCGCACCATCCGGCTGGGTACGCCCAGCTGGCACAAGACTTAGGAGGACTTTATGGCTGATATCATTACTTACCCCGAAAGCGGCATTACCTACGATGCCGACGACGCTTCGGGTTACCTCGCCACCCGCCTGAGCGGCGTATACAGCGCTGAGGAGGATTTTGCTGTCACAGCACAGGGCGGCCTGAGCGTGCAGGTGAGCGCCGGTCAGGCATGGGTGCGCCCGGCACGGTTCAAGGGCCGCAGCATCATCATGGAGCAGCCCACCACCGTGGTGCTCACCGAAGCGGACCCTGTACGCAGCCGCATTGACCGTGTGGTTCTGCGCTACGATGCCGCCGCCAAAAAGACCCGCCTGCAGGTGCTGGAAGGTGTCCCGAATTCTGCCGGGCCTGCTGCCCCGGCCATCACCCGCACCGAGCTGATCTACGACCTCTGCCTTGCCGAGATCAAGCGCCCTGCAGGCTCCACCGCCGTTACCACCGCCGACATCTACGATACGCGCGCAGATGAGACCGTCTGCGGCGTGATGCGGGATGGTGTGCATGGCATCCCCACCGGCACGCTGGTGCAGCAGTGGAAGGCCGTGATCGAATCCATGAGGGGTGGCAGCTTTTATACCCGTGCCGAGGTGGATGCGCTGTTGAAAAGCTTGAAAAGCGTGGATCCTTTTCCCGTGGGCAGCATCTACCAGAGCACCGCACGTACAAGCCCTGCCGCACTGTTCGGCGGTACATGGCAGGAGATTGCGCAGAACCGGGTACTGATGGGTGCTGGCAGCGGCCACGCAGCGGGCACCACCGTGGAGGCCGGACTGCCGAACATCACAGGCTCTTTTGTCGCGGATGTAAAAATGGGTGAACATAAGGTATCCGGCGCATTCACTGCCGGCGACGTGATTGGAGTTACGGGCGAATACAGTAACTATTCTCAAGTATATAAGTTCAGTCTGGATGCTTCCAAGTCTAATGCCATCTACGGCCGCAGCTATACCGTGCAGCCCGCCGCCTACTATGTGCACATCTGGAAGCGCGTGGCATGAGAAAGGAGGTTTTGAGCGATGAAGATCATTGACGAGACCGGCGCGGTCGTGGAAAACCCCGACCTGACCCTTGGCTACCTGACCGCCAGCACCGAAGAGATCACCCACCCCGCCGTAGAGGGCGTGGAGGAACAGTGGCACTGGGAGACCGTGACCGAGTATCCAAACGGTGGCAAGGACGTGCAGAAGATCGTTGACCGTCCCGGCGTTCAGGCGCAGGAGGAATGGGTGGAACAGGTGCCCATCCAGAAGTACATCCGCTACACCGCCGAAGAGCTGGCCGCGCAGGAAGAAGCGCGCAAAAAGGCCGAAGCCCTGGAGAAGCTGCCGGACACGGTGGCGGCACTGCAAAAAGAAAACGAGATGCTCAAGCAATGCTTGCTTGAAATGAGCGAGATTGTTTATGCATAAAATCACACAAAAATTAGAAAGGTTGGTACGTATGATGGCGATGCTGTGGGCACAGGAAATTATGTCTGTTGAGACTATGGAGGAGGCAAAGGCTCTGTATGAGCGCTGCCCCCGCCTGCTGAAGGAGAAGGTGAAGGCAATTCTTATCAAGAGCGGCTTTGAGGAAATCGTACAGTAAGGAGCGGAGGACAAGGCAGATCAGGAGCTGAAAGAGAACGTGAAAATCGGGGCCTGACCCCGTGAAAGGACGTGATACATATGGCGATCAAACAGTACAGCCTGAAAACGGACGGCGCAAAGCAGCTCTCCCCCGCGTTCCGTGTGCGGGAGTTCCGCTGCCGCGACGGCACCGACACCATCCTCATTGACGAGGGCCTTGTGGTGCTGCTGCAGTGCATCCGGGAGCACTTCGGCAAGCCGGTGACCATCACCAGCGGCTACCGCACCGCCAGCCACAACACGAGGGTGGGCGGCTCCAGATCCAGCCAGCACCTGCTGGGTCGGGCCGCTGACATTCAGGTGCAGGACACCGACCCACTGGCTGTGGCCGCCTACGCCGAAAGCCTGATGCCCGGCTGGGGCGGCATTGGCCGCTACCCGGTCAAGGCAGGCCGGGCAAAGGGCTGGGTGCATGTAGACACCCGCCCGAACAAGAGCCGGTGGACGCTGTGAGGGGGTGAGACCAGTGGAAAGCATCATCTCAGCCATCCTTGCCGGTGCGGTGACCCTGATCGGTGTATTGATTGCCAACAGCCGCAGTCAGGCTGTGACCGCCACCAAGCTGGAAGAGCTGACCCGCGAGGTGCGGGAGCATAACAATTTTGCCCGCCGCGTCCCCATTTTGGAAGAGCAGATGAAGGTGGTCAACCACCGCATCGCTGATTTAGAAGCAGACGAACACGAAAGAGAAAGGAACTGACTATGAACGCACACACCTACAACGCCCCCACCATCTCCGCAGGCACCATTGCCCGCACCGCCTGCCTGCTGCTGGCCCTGACCAATCAGGTGCTGTCCGCACTGGGCAAACCCGTGCTGCCCATCGAGAGCCAGACCGTGGAGCAGCTGGTCACCGCTGGCATCACCACCGTTGCCGCGCTGGTCGCGTGGTGGAAGAACAACAGCTTCACCCCCGCAGCCCTTCAGGCAGACCAGACATACGACAAGCTGAAGGCACAGGGAAAGTAAGCCGCCCTGCCCAAAATAGCCATACATAGCAGCAGCCCCGGGGAGCCTGACGGTTCCTCGGGGCTGTTTTTGTTTGGCGTGTTTCGACGCTTTACGACGTATATCGACGTAATTGGTAAATTTTAAGTATTTTTCGGTTAGAGTTGACGCATAGAAAGGATGTGTCAACTATGATCGTTTCCGAATTGTCCACTCAGGTCAATGATTTGCTGCGCCCGATGGGCATCACACGCAATCTGAGCGCCTACAGTATCCTGTGCCAGTGTCTTGAGCTGGTCTGTGAGCAGGAAGACCGCCTGCAGGCCGTGGAGAAAGATATCTATACCCCTATCGCCGACCGCAGAAGATGTGAGCCAAAAGCGATTCAAAGCGCTGTCCGCCGGGCAGCTAAAGGTGCATGGCTCACAAACCCGGAGTATGTGCAGCAGCTGGCAGGCTATCCGCTGACCGGTGCGCCCAGCGCGGTGCAGTTCATTGAAATGCTGTATAATGCGCTGGTGAGAGCAGTCTGAAAACTTAATAGTGTTACCAAAAGTGTTACCATGATAAGAAAAAACACGCTGGTTCTGTACGAACCATCGCGCTTTTCTTTGTATGCGGGTAGTGGGGGTCGAACCCACACGCCTTGCGGCACAGGAACCTAAATCCTGCGCGTCTGCCAATTCCACCATACCCGCGTATTCTTCTATTCTGCAGCTGCGGCCAAACCGCCTTAATATAGTATCAGTTCCGGCGGCAAAAGTCAATCACTGCATTGATATTTCCGCCCTTCACAGCGCATACTATCGCCGGACGATCGTATCATTTTCCATGGCGGAAAGGGGCTTTTTGCCGATGCGCAGATCAAAACTACGCCGCGCTGGCAGCATTGCGGCAGCTTATCTTCTGGTGGCCGCGCTGGCGGTGCTGGGCTGGCTGTGGCACAGTCTGCCTGCTGAAATTTTGCTGGAACCCGGCCAGACCCTTACCCTGCCCCGTTTTGCCTATGTGCAGCCGCTGCGCACCGCTGGCTCCCGCAACGCGGCCAGCACGCAGGCTGCGGGCAGCTATCAGGCCACTTTGTCCATTGGCGGGTGGCTGCCCGTCAAGACTGTGCGCGCTCTGGTGGAAACACGTCCGGTGGTAACCGTGTGCGGTACGCCTTTCGGCGTTAAGATGTTCTCCGAGGGTGCGCTCATTGTGGGCTTTTCCGACCTGAACACCCCGGACGGCACCGCGAACCCCGCCAAGAAGGCCGGGCTGCGGCTGGGCGACCGGGTGGTGCGCATGGACGACACCCTGACCGAGACGAACGATGCCGTGCACGATGCTCTGGAAACGGCCGCAGGCGCGCCGGTGCAGGTGGTCTACATCCGCAATGGTGAGCAATTCCAGACCCGGCTGACCCCCGTGTGGGACAGCACCGCCGGGCAGTGGCGCGCCGGGATGTGGGTGCGGGATTCTTCCGCCGGGGTAGGCACCATGACCTTTGTGGACAATGCCGCCGGGGTGTTTGCCGGGCTTGGCCACCCCATCAGCGACAGCGACACCGGTGAGAGCGTGGCCCTGCGCAGCGGCGAGATCGTCCCCTGCCAGATCGTGGGGTGTACCAGCGGCACCGTGGGCAGCCCCGGTGAGCTGAAGGGCCGCTTTCTGAGCACCCATGCGCTTGGCAGCATCTGCATCAACAGCAAGACCGGGGTCTATGGCAGAACACGGGGTGCATTTTCCGGCCCGGAGCTGGAGATGGCTTTTGCGCAGGAGGTTGTGCCGGGCGATGCCGAGATCTGGACGACTGTGGACGGCGAGGTGCCCAAGGCATACCGCATCCGCATTGAAAAGGTAAACGACGCAGACCCCCACCGCAACATGATCCTGCGCGTGACCGACCGGCAGCTGCTTGCCAAAACCGGCGGCATCGTGCAGGGCATGAGCGGCAGTCCCATCCTGCAGAACGGCAGACTGGTGGGTGCAGTGACCCATGTGCTGGTAAACGACCCCACGCGGGGCTACGGCATTTTTGCTCAGACCATGCTCAAGCAGGCCCGCGCTGTTGAAAAAACAGACGATGCTGCGCAGCCATAAAGCTGATCTGCAAAAAAATTTGCGCATTTCGATTTTCTTTGCCAAAATTTACCAATATAAACCGTTGAAAGTTCTGGAAAATTATGGTAAAATCCATGGTGTTAAGGGAACTGCACACATTGGAGGAAACAACCATGGACAAAGTTAGATTTTTGATGTCGGATACTGGTGCCCCGTTCACTGCCGCCTGCCGCGAAGCGCTGGAGCAGAAGGGCGTGGACGTGACCGTTGTGGAAAAGGACGGCAACAAGGTCCTGCAGAAAATGCTCACCGTGCGCCCGCAGGTGGTCCTGCTGGATGCTTTTATGCCCGGTCTGGATGCCCTTGCGGTAAAGCAGCGCTACAATGCCGCCGGTGAGCGGCACACCTCCTTCTTCGTGACCGGTGCCTTCCAGAGCGAAGAGATGGTACAGGAGCTGCTGGACGAAGGCTTTGCCTACTACTTTGTAAAGCCCTTTGATGAGACCGTGCTTGCCGCACGGGTGCTCAAGGCGGCACTTGGCCCGGAAAAGCACATCCTGCACACCAGCGTGGACAGCGATGAGCTGACCGTTACCGAGATCCTGCATCAGATCGGCGTGCCTGCCCACATCAAGGGCTACCAGTTCCTGCGGGATGCCATCCTGCTCACCATGAACGAGCCGGAGTATATCAACGCCGTGACCAAGCGCCTCTACCCGGAAATCGCCAAGAAAAACGGCACCACCGCCAGCCGTGTGGAGCGCGCCATCCGCCACGCCATCGAGGTGGCATGGGACCGGGGCGATGTGGACACCCTCAACAGCTACTTCGGTTATACCATCCATAACCTGCGCGGAAAACCAACGAACTCGGAGTTCATTGCAATGATTGCTGATAAAATGCGGCTGGATAAACGCCAGAGAGTGGGCTGATTTTTTCATAGAATCCGCCGTCGTTCATATTCTGATAAGAGCAAACCAAACAGACAAAGGAGGTTTTGCTCTTGAAGCTTACAGAATATCTCGCACGGCGCAGGCGGGCCAGAGTTGCGGCCGTGATGCTGTTCGCCCTCATTATGGGGTTTGTATCTGCTGCGCCGCCGGTCGTCACCGGATGTCAGGCGCAGGATCTTACCCCGGCACCGGACACTTCGATGCTCTCCCCCGCCGTTTCGGCTCTGGCACAGGAGCAGCAGGAGCCTGCTGCCCAGCCGCTGCCGGAAAAGTGGGTCTGCCTGACCTTTGACGACGGCCCCAGCAAGACCACACCGGATGTGCTCAGCGCGCTGAACGCGGCCGGAGTGCACGCCACATTTTTTGTGGTGGCTACCGGTTACAACGAGAAGTATCTGCCCCTGCTCACCGAAGCGGTCAGCGCCGGGCACCAGATCGCGCTGCACTCTGCTTCCCACGAGTACAGCGATATCTACCGCAGCAGCGACGCTTATTGGGAGGACATTGCCCTTTTAAAGGAGCGCATTGCGCCCTATGTGGATGCCGAGAGCATCCGGTATCTACGGTTTCCGGGCGGCAGCACCAACACCGTCAGTCGGCGCTACGGCGGCAAAGGCCTGATGAAGCAGCTGAAAGCCGAAGTAGAGCAGAAAGGCTGGCATTGGGTGGACTGGAACGTGTGCGCCGAGGATGCCGTGGGCGGGCACCCAAGCGCGGGCACCATTTACCGCAATGTGGTGCACGAGACCGGGCAGCAGACGAACTGCATCGTATTGATGCACGATTCTTCCTCCACACGCACCACCGCCGAAGCACTGCCGGACATTATCCGGTGGTATGCAGACAACGGCTACACCTTTCTGACGGTGGCCGAAGCCTTGCCGGTAAGATGAAAAAGAACTCCCCCAGTCACCTTCGGTGACAGCCCCCTCGGGGATGGGGCCATTGGCAAAACTGGAAAGTTTACCTCTTTGCCAATGGCTTCCTCCTTGAGGGAGCTGTCAAGCCCGATAGGGGTTGACTGAGGGAGTTTGCTTTTTTTCAATTAGTCCGCGTTCTGGCAGAACAGTGCAAAGGTGCGGTAGGCCATGTACAGGTCGGTCTTATGGATGACCTCGAAGGGCGAGTGCATGGACAGCACCGGCACGCCGATGTCCAGCACCGGGATGCCGCGGTTGGCCACGTACTTGGCAATGGTGCCGCCGCCGCCAAGATCCAGACGGCCCAGCTCACCGATCTGCCATGCCACGCCGTTGGCATCCAGCAGGCAGGTGATATCCCCTACCAGCTCAGCGGAAGCATCGCTGGCAGAGCTCTTGCCGCGGCTGCCGGTGTACTTGAAGAAGGCCACGCCGCGGCCTGCGTAAGTACCGTTCTGCGGCTCGAAGGCATTTGCCCAGGAGGGGTCGTAGGCGGCGGTCACATCGGCAGAGAGACACACGCTGTTCTGGAAGGCAAGGATGTCGTTCTGACCGGCGGCGCGGCACAGCAGCTGCATAAAGTGGAACACATACATGCTCTGCATGCCGGTCACACCGTCGGAGCCGATCTCTTCCTTATCGGTCAGCACGCAGACGGTGGTGTGCACAGGATCTTTCGTCTCGATCTCGGCCATAAGGGCGGGGTATGCGTCCACCCGGTCATCGTGACCGTAGCCGCCCACCATGGAGCGGTCAAAGCCCACGTCCCGGGCCTTATGGGCGGGCACCACCTCGATCTCAGCGCGGGTGAAGTCCCGCTCGGTGATGCCGTACTTTTCGTGCAGCAGCATCAGGGTGTTCAGCTTGACGGCCTCCTTGATGTCGGCATCCTCCACAGCGTCGGAGCCGATGAGCACGTTCAGCTCTTCGGCCTTGATGCCCTCGCTGAGCTTGCGGTCGTTCTGCTCGGCACCCAGATGGGGCAGCAGGTCGGTGATGCAGAACACGGGGTCATTCTCGTCCTCACCCACTGCAAAGGACACGCTGGAGCCATCGGCACGGGTGAACACGCCGTGGATGGCCAGCGGCATGGTGCCCCACTGGTACTTGCGGATGCCGCCGTAATAGTGGGTCTTGAAGTAGCTGAGGTGGTTTGCTTCGTACAGCGGGTTCGGGCGCAGGTCCAGACGGGGGCTGTCGATGTGGGCGATCACCAGACGGAAGCCCTCCTCAAAAGATTTCCGGCCGATGGTAGCGGCCACCACCGCCTTGTGCTCCTGCACAAAGTAGATCTTCTGGCCGGGGGCATAGGTCTTTTTCGGCTCAAACTTTTCGTAACCGGTCTCCAGCAGCAGCTTTTCGCTGGCGGCGGCAGCTTCGCGCTCGGTCTTGGCAGCGTTCAGGAAGGCTTTGTAGCCTTCGGCAAAGGCTGCAGCCTTCTCCTTCACGTCGGCGCTCTTGTCGGCGGCGTACTCCGGCTTGTAAAGCAGCTGTTCGGCAGCCTGCTTTGCGGTAAGTTTCTCGCTCATGTTCCTTATCTCCTCTCAGCTTTCTGCATAGATACGCTGATACCGCGCATAGCAGGAAGTAATCTTTTTTACGTAGTGGTTCATCTGGCTGTAAGGGAAGCCCTGCAGGGTCTCGCCGTCTGCGGAGTGCTCTTCCATCTGTAAAAGAGCATCTACCGTGCCCCACCCGCTGTGATAAGCGGCAGCGGCAGTGGCAACATCGCCGTTGTAGCGCTCCATGCACAGGTGCAGGTAATAGCATCCGAACCGGATGCTGGTCTCCGGGTCGTAGAGATTTGCAAAGAGCAGTCCTTCGTCCGGTGCGATCTTGCTGCGCAGCCAGATAAAGGTCTCCTCGGTCATCTGCATCAGGCCCCGGGCATCCACAGTGGAGGTGGCCTGCGGGTCAAAGCCGCTTTCGGTGCGGATGAAGGCATCCACCAGAAGCGGGTCAAGGCCGTAAGTCTCCGCCCACTGGTCCACCAGCGCTTCGTACTTGCGGGGGTATAAAAGCCGTTCTGCCCTGCCCCACAAGTTGGGCACCAGCACAAACAGCAGGATCAGCGCCATGCCCAGCAGGAACAGCCTGCGGCTGCGCATTTTTTTGCGGCGGCGTGCCTTCTGGGCGCGGAGAGCGCGGCGGATGCGGGCCGTCTCCGGGTCGTACTGCGGGGCAGGATCTTGTTCGTTATATCGTTTGTTCAAAGCTCTTTTCCCGCACCTCCTTCTGCCAGAAGCTTTGTGCAGAGCTGCTCTGCCGCAGCCTGCAGATGTGCAAGGCTGGAATCGTTGCGCAGCACATAGTCTGCCTGCGCGGTGAGGGTGCTTTCCGGTGTCTGGGCGTTCAGGCGGCGGGCGGCCATCTCGGCCGAGATGCCGTCCCGGGCCACGATGCGGGCCACACTGGTCTCAAACGGTGCCGTGACCACGCACAGGCGGTCGCACTCGGCCTGCGCCGCAGTCCCCACGATGACCGCGCCATCCAGCACGAACAGCGGTGTACCGGCATCCTGTGCTGCCTGCTTTGCCGCACGGATGCGGCGCACGATCTCCGGGTGGGTCAGGCTGTCCAGCGCCGCCTTGCCTTCCGGGGTGGCAAAGGCGCGGTCAGCCAGCAGGCGGCGGTCCAATGTGCCGTCTGCTTTTAAAATGTCTGCGCCGAACCGCTGGGCCAGCCGGGGCAGCAGCGGCGAGCCGGGCAGTAAAATCTCGCGGCTGATCTGGTCGGCATCGGCCAGCGGCACACCGTGGGCCGAAAACACCGCCGTGACCGTGGATTTGCCGCAGCCGCTGCGGCCCGTGATGCCAAGCGCGATCATAGCTTGATCACCCGGAAGGCCGCAGCGCGGATCAGGCGGTTGTACACCGCCATGGAAAGGCCGTCCTTCTGCGGGCAGCGGGCGTAGACCACGGCATCGCCCTGCTCATCCAGCGCGCGCAGGCAGCGGAAGATGTGCTTTGCCTGATCGGCACCGTCGCCCTCGCGGCCATACTCCACGCAGGGCACACCCAGCTTTTCCGCCTCGCCGGTAAAGCACAGGCAGCTGGGATTCTGCTCGGCGTGAGCATCCACATAGGCTTTGAACTGTTCAAAGGTGCCGTCCAGCAAGGTCACATCCGCCTTGGGTGCGTAGTGCTTGTACTTCATGCCGGGGCTGCGCACCACAGCACCCTCCGGCAGCTTTTCGAGGATGGCTTTGGACACTTCCACCTCTTCGCCGAGGGCACGCTCGAGGTCTTCCAGCGTGATGTGGCCCGGGCGGAACAGGGTGGGCTTTTCGCCCACCACCGACACCACAGTGCTTTCTACGCCCACGTCGCACTCGCCGCCGTCCAAAATCAGCGGCAGGCGGCCGTCCATATCGGTGAACACATCCTGCGCGTTGGTGGGGCTGGGCTTGCCGGAAAGATTGGCGCTGGGGGCAGCAAAGGCGCAGCCGCTCTTTTCAATGACGGCACGGGCCACCGGGTGGCTGGGCATCCGGATGCCCACGGTGTCCAGACCGGCACAGCACTCCGCTGCCACCTCCGGGCCGCGGGGCATAATGATGGTGAGCGGGCCGGGGCAGAACGCAGCCATCAGCAGCTGGGCGCGCTCCGGCACCTCGCTGACAAGGCCGGGCAGCATTTCCGGTCCGGTGACATGGACGATCAGGGGATTGTCCTGCGGGCGGCCCTTGGCCACAAAGATCTTCTTCACAGCCTCGCCGTTGCGGGCATCGGCAGCAATGCCGTAAACCGTCTCGGTGGGCAGGGCCACCAGCTCACCGTTCTGCAGCAGGGCAGCGGCTTTTTCAATGCTCTTTTCGTCCGATGCGGGCAAAATTTCAGTTTTCATTTCCATACGGATCATCGTTCTTTCTATCTGTAAAGTATTTATGCTTTTCAGCATTTATCGACAGGATATCGTTTTATTTTCAAAGCCACATTTCAGCCCTGCTCGTTGAGCTTTTGCAGCTTTTCGGCCTGTTCGCGGGTGGCCAGTGCGTCGATCAGCTCGTCCAGATTGCCGTCCATGATCTTGGAAAGATTGTGCACGGTCAGGCCGATGCGGTGGTCGGTGCAGCGGTCCTGCGGGAAGTTGTAGGTGCGGATCTTTTCGCTGCGGTCGCCGGTGCCCACCTGCCCCTGACGGCTGGCGTTGATGGCATCCTGCTGCTGTTTCTGCTTCTGGGCCAGCAGGCGGCTGCGCAGGATCTCCAGCGCCTTGTCCTTGTTCTGGAACTGGCTGCGCTCGTTCTGGCATTCTACCACCATGCCGGTGGGGAGATGTGTCACACGGATGGCGCTGGAGGTTTTGTTGATGTGCTGACCGCCCGCGCCGGAGGAGCGGAAGGTGTCGATGCGCAGGTCCTTCATATCCAGCGCAAAGTCCACCTCTTCGGCCTGCGGCATCACAGCCACCGTGGCCGTGGAGGTGTGGATGCGGCCCTGCGTCTCGGTCTCCGGCACGCGCTGCACACGGTGCACACCGCTCTCGTACTTGAGGCGGTTGTAGGCCCCGGCACCGTCCACCGAAAAGATGGCCTCCTTCACGCCGCCAAGCTCCGTCTCGTTGAGGTTGAGCATTTCCAGCTGCCAGCCCCTGCTTTGCACATACATGGTGTACATGCGCAGCAGGCTGTGGGCAAACAGGGCAGCTTCCTCCCCTCCTGCGCCGCCGCGGATCTCCACAATGACATTTTTGCCATCGTTCACATCCTTGGGCAGCAGCAAAATTTTGAGATTATTTTCCAGCTTTTCCACATCTTGACTTTTTTCGCTGATTTCCTGCTGTATCATCTGCTTGAAGTCCGGGTCAAGTGCGCCCGGTTCTTCCAGCAGGGCTTTGGCCTGTGCCAGATGATCCTGTGCGGTCTGCCACGCGCGGTAGGCCTGCACCACAGGTTCTGCATCGTGGTACTCCCGCATCAGCCTGCGGAAAAGCGCAGGGTCTGCGGCGGTATCCGGCTGGTTCAGGCGAATGGAAAGCTCTTCAAAGCGGTGGCAGACAGCATCCATCTGGGTAAACATGTTCGGCATAATTCCGGCAGTTCTCCTTACAAACTCAGATTCATGTTTGTGCAGCCGAACGGCTCCGGGGCCTTTCCGCCCCGGATGCGTGCTGCGCCGGGCGCTAGGCCTGCCCGGGTTTTACCACCTTTTTGATGTTCTTTTCAATTTTAGCACGCGGCAGCATCACCTCGCGCCCACAGCCGGTACACCGGATCTTAAAATCCATGCCGACGCGCAGCACCTCGAAGCTGGACGCTCCGCAGGGGTGCTTTTTGCGGGTGAGGATGGTATCGCCTACAGCAATGTCCATAGCTCTGCTTCTCCCTTCTGCCTGCCCAAAACAGCAGGCGGTGTGTGCGCAAAGCCCGGCGTGCCGGTTTGCTGCGCATACAGATATAGTATAATGCAAAGCCGCACAAAATGCAAATATCCGCCCATGCGGATGCATAAGTTTTAACAGAAAGGCCGCTGCCGTTCCAAGCACGGCCTAAAAAGCAGAGAAAGAGGAATGAAAGATGATGCAAGCTTACCGTACCGAAGGCAACTACCGTTCTGCTGCGCGCCTGTCCCCCACTGAACTGCGCGCCGCCATGGCAAACCGCGAGATCCTGCAGGCCACTGCTCTGGCCTTTGATACCCAGCGCCAGCTGCGGTTCGAGATCGGCGGGGTGAGAGCCGTGATGCCCTTTGCCCAGTGCGCCGATGGTGCCGCAAACGGCACCGTGCGGGACATTGCGGTGCTGACGAGGGTGGGCCGTCCCACCTGCTTTGTGATCGAAGCGCTGGACACCGACGAGAACGGTCAGCCCTTCTACCGGCTCTCCCGCGCGCTGGCGCAGCAGATGTGCAAGGCCGACTATCTGGACACCCTGCAGCCCGGCGATATCCTGCCCTGCACCGTGACCCATATCGAGCCGTTTGGCGCGTTCTGTGATGTGGGCTGCGGCATCAGTGCCCTGCTGCCCATCGACTGCATGTCGGTGAGCCGCATCTCCTCCCCCGCCGACCGGGTGAGCGTGGGCCAGCAGATCTTGTGCGCCGTCAAGAACCGGGATGTACAGGGCCGCTTTGTGCTGACCATCCGGGAACTGCTGGGCACATGGGAGGAAAATGCGGCCGGGTTCACCGTGGGTGAGACCGTGGTGGGCATCGTGCGCAGCGTGGAGGAATACGGCACCTTTATCGAGATCGCGCCCAACCTCGCGGGCCTTGCCGAGAGCTGCACCGACCTTGTGCCCGGGCAGGCGGTGAGCGTCTACATCAAGAACATCCTGCCGGAAAAAATGAAGATCAAGCTGGTGATCGTGAACCACGCCCTGAGCCAGCGCCACCGGTTCGAGCTGAAGTATTTCATCACCGAGGGCCATCTGGACCACTGGGTGTACTCCACGCCGGAAAGCCCCAAGCGCATTGAGACAGATTTTGCCGCTGCGGCTTGCAATCCGGCGTGAAAGCCTTTATACTATAAAAGAAAAGGAATGCAAGGGGGATGTATGGAACGATGGCCGCCAATGATGCTTTTACTGCCGGTGTACGTCCCGGCGGGTTGACTAGCAGCACCGAGATCCGGCTGCTGCTGTGCTATCTGGTCAAAAATGCCGGACCCATTACCCGGCAGGAGATCGAAAACGCCCTGATGGAAGAAGCGCTGGTGAACTATTTCGAGATCGGCTCGTGTCTGGACGATATCACCAGGCAGCAGCTCGTCACCCTGACAAAGGGCAGCTACACCATCACCGAGAAGGGCCGCAAAGTGGCGCAGGAGCTTGCCTACGACCTGCCCCGCAGTGTGCGGGAGCGCGCTGTGGCCGCTGTGCTGCGCTGCCAGACATGGGCCCGCAAGGAAGCCAAGTACAGTGCCAGCATTACCGAAAAAGAGGACGGCCACTGCACCATCCGCTGCACGGTGAAAGGGCTGGACAGTGAGCTGTTCTGTCTGGACCTCGGCACACCGGACCGGCTGACCGCCGAGCTGGTAAAAAAGCAGTTCATCCTCAAGGGCAACGAGATCTACCAAATGCTCATCAATAAGCTGACCGAAGAAGAGAAGTGAACAAATAAAGAGGGAGGCACCCGCGCGGCGCTTCCCTCTTCTGTTTTGTAGCGGTCAGATCAGAATGCAGATCAGCCCGGTGCAGCCCTCATTGATGACCCGTTCCAGCGTTTCCTGCAGGCGGGTGCGGGCCTCCTGCGGCATGTGCAGCAGCTTGTTCTGCAGCCCTTCGTTCACCAGCTCGTGCAGGCTTTTGCCAAAGATGTTGGACTCCCACAGCTTTTCCGGGTCGTCCTCAAAGCCGGCCAGCAGGCTGCGGGCAAGGTCCTCGCTCTGCTTTTCGGTGCCCACGATGGGGCTGATCTCGGTGTGGATGGTGGCCTTCATCATCTGGATGGAGGGCGCGCAGGCTTCCAGCCGCACGCCGTAGTTCGTGCCCTGCCGCACGATCTGGGGCTGTTCCAGTTTCAGCTCACTGACCGTGGGCATCACGATGCCATAGCCGGTAGCTTCCACCTGCTCAAGGGCGCTGCGCACCTTCTCGTACTCCCGTTTGGCCTTTGCCAGCTCCATGATGCAGGGCATCAGGCCCGCTTCGTCGCCAATGGCAAGGCCGGTCTGCTCGCTCAGCACCTGATAGAAAATTTCCGGCTTCAGCTCCACCGTAATGCGCACACTGCCGTTTGCAAGGTCGATGCCGCTGATGGCCGAGCGCTGCACCGCGTCACATTCCAGCGCAGGTGCGTCTGTTCCGGAGGGTACATCCTTCATGCGGGAGACCTTTGCCGCCAGCTGCATGGCCGCATCGTACACCTGCGTTTGCAGCCAGTGGCCGTTTTCCAGCATCGTGACCCAGCGCGGCAGGGCAAAATCCAGCTCCTGCACCGGGAACTCGTACAGCACCTGCCGCAGAATGCTGCCGAGTGCCTCCGCGTCCAGATCCACGCAGCTCACCGGCAGAACGGTGTGGTCGTAGTCCCGGGCCATGCCCTCGGCCAGCTGCTTCGTCTCCGGCGCATCCGGGTGGGTGCTGTTGAGCAGGATGATGTAGGGCTTGCCCAGCGCATCCAGTTCTTCCACAATGCGCTTCTCGGTTCTGGCATAGCCCTCCCGCGGGATGTCACTCACAGAGCCGTCGGTGGTGACCACGATGCCGATGGTGGAATGTTCGCAGATCACCTTGCGGGTGCCGGTCTCGGCGGCAAGGTCGAAGGGCACTTCGTGGTCGAACCACGGGCTTTTGACCATGCGGGGCTTGTCGTTCTCCTCGTGGCCCATAGCCCCCTCCACCATGTAACCCACGCAGTCGATGAGCCGCACCCGGCACTCGCCGCCGCCCTCCAACTGCAGGGGCACGGCTGTTTCCGGGATGAATTTTGGTTCCGTAGTCATGATGGTGCGGCCCGCTGCCGACTGGGGCAGCTCGTCCCGGGCACGCTCCCGCGCAGCCGCCGGGCCGATGGCGGGCAGCACCAGCTGTTCCATGAAACGCTTGATAAAGGTGGATTTTCCGCTGCGCACCGGGCCAACCACCCCAATGTAGATATCTCCGCCGGTGCGTGCGCCGATCTCGCGGCAGATGCTCTTCTGTTCCTGATTTGCCAAATTGCTCTCCCCTTCCCGTTTGCGCTGTGCACCGGACAGGATTCCGGTCCGCTTGTTGTAATCGTATGAAACAGGGCGGGGCATTATGCCGGAACGATTTTGAATGCCCTCCGCCTTGCTCTGGGCATATTCAGCGGAAAATTTATTTTATAATTGCAATTCAGGAAAATCTGCGGATTTTCCTGAATTGCTTTTTCACAGATGGGGTCGTAGAGGAAAACAGCATTTACAGCGCCGCTTTCTGCGAAAGCGCGGCGCTGTGGAGGGGCTACCTGTTTGCTTTCAGCATGCTGAACCCTCTCAGGCTCACATTCGTTCGCCAGCTCCCCCGAAGGGGGAGCTGGCAAATCCGAAGGATTTGACTGAGAGGGTGAGGATGCTTTCCCTTCTCCCAAGGGGACGGCTGAACTCCCTCTGGCAAAGTCGGACACCTTCTTATTGCAATCGATACTGATGCCATGCAAAAGCCGTTTTCCGTCACAGCCCCATCTGTGAAAATGGTCTAGCGGAATGCCCGCAGGCATTCCGCTAGACCAAAATCTAAAAATTATTTTCCGCTAAGAATGGCAGAGCGAAGCGGAGCCATTTTAAATCGTCCAACAAAAAGAGAGCTGCCGTGCAAAATGCACAGCAGCTCTCGGTATGATCTCTATAAAATTACGGGGTCAGACGGTTGGGGCCGCGGAACAGGAACTCGGCATCCTTGATGGTCAGGCCGCACAGCAGCATGGTCAGGCGGTCGATGCCCAGACCGAAACCGCCGTGGGGCGGGCAGCCGTACTGGAAGAACTCCAGATAGAACTTGACATCATCGGCCAGACCCTTTTCCTCGGCCTGCTTCTTCAGCACCTCGTAGCGGTGCTCGCGCTGGGCACCGGTGGTGATCTCAACACCACGCCAGATCAGGTCGTAGCCCTGGGGCACACCGTTCTCGTCGCGCATGTGGTAGAACGCACGCTTCTCGGCAGAGTAATCGGTGATAAAGAGGAACTCGTGGCCGTAGTGCTTCTTCACCCACTCATAGCTCAGGCGCTCGGCCTCAGTGGTCAGGTCGCCCTTCTCGCTCTCATCGACGGTGTAGCCGAACTCTTCTTCCAGACCCTTGTACAGGTCTGCCAGCTTGACCACCGGGAACGGAGTGGTGGGAACGATGACTTCCTGCCCGAACATCTCCTTGATCTGGTCGCCGTAGTTGTCCTTGACAGCCTGCAGACCGGCAGTCAGCAGCTCCTCTTCCATCTTCATCACGTCTTTATAGGAAGTGATGTAGCTGAACTCCAGATCGAAGCCGGAGAACTCGGTGGAGTGCTTGTTGGTGTAGCTCTTCTCGGCGCGGAACACAGGGCCGGTCTCGAAGATGCGCTCAAAGCCTGCAGCCATGGCCATCTGCTTGTAGAACTGAGGGCTTTGTGCCAGATAGGCGTTGCGGTCGAAATAGTCCACCTTGAACACCTCAGAGCCGCTCTCGCTGGCAGCAGCGATCAGCTTTGGGGTGTGGATCTCGATGAAGTTACGGTCCAGCAGGAACTTGCGCATGGCGTTCACAAAGCAGCTCTGTGCCTTGAACATGAGCTGGTTCTCGTCGGTGCGCAGGTCGATCCAGCGGTAATCAATGCGCTGGTCGATGCTGGAGCGCTCCACAGCCTTCTTTTTCTTGGTGGCTGCGATCTCCTTGCGGACGATGGGCAGAGCGTTGGCGATGCTCTCGATCTCGATGCTCTCGGGGATCATCTCCACGCCGCCCATCTTGACGTAGTCGTTCTCCACCACCTTGCCGGTGACGGTGATGACGGAATCCGGGGTGAGCTGATCGATGGTATCCACCAGATCGGGGTGATCTTCCTTTTCCACCGTGATCTGCAGCTTGCCGGTAATATCCTTCAGCACGATAAAGGCCATATACTTGCTGTTGCGCAGGTTCTCGATAAAGCCCTGCACCTTGACCGTGCCGCCGATGGCCTTTTGAGCCTCGTTGATATAGGTGCGTTCCATAATACAGGAATCCTCCTTTGACGTCTTGTGTACTGTTTTATTATACGCTTTTCCGGGGATAAATCAAGAGATATGGCGATTTAGAATGGCCTCCGCTGCGCTCTGGCCATCTTCTGCGGAAGAATTATTTTTATTTTGTGTTTGTCGCGGCCTGCGGGCCGCTCCAAGCACCTTTTCACAAATCAGGACAAATCAGCAAAAAATGCAGTTTCTGGTCACAGCCCCTCCGTGAAAAAACAGTTCTGGAAAATCCGCAGATTTTCCAGAACTGCAAACATAAAATCTTTTTCCGCTGAAAATATTCGGGTTGCGGCACGCGGCGGCTATTTTTAATGGTTCTCTTTGCCTGTTTCTTCGTGCAGAGTGCCGGTGCCGCCCTCCACCACGCCGTCGTGCTTAAGCACCGCGGCAATGGTGCCAAAGAAGCATTTCACATCCAGCCCAAAGCTCAGATGCTCCACATACCAGCCGTCCAGCTTGGCCTTCTCGGCAATTTCCAGCTCGTCGCGGCCGTGGATCTGTGCCCAGCCGGTCAGGCCCGGGCGCACATCGTTTGCATGGTACTTGTCGCGCTCTGCCAGCAGATCATACTGGTTCCACAAAGCAGGCCGCGGGCCGATGACCGCCATATCACCCACAAAGATATTCCACAACTGGGGCAGCTCGTCCAGACTGGTCTTGCGCAGGAAATGACCCATGCGGGTGATATACTGGTCCGGGTCGTGCAGCAGATGGGTGGGCATATCGTGGGGCGTATCGATGCGCATGGTGCGGAACTTTAAAATGTAAAAGTGCTTTTTGCCAATGCCCACACGCTTCTGTTTGAAGAACACCGGGCCGGGCGAGTCCAGCTTGATGGCGACGGCCAGAATGAGAAAAAGCCAGGACAGGCAGATCATGCCGCACAGCGACAGCACCACCGCCAGCAGGCGCTTGATTCCATTGCGATACATGGGTTTCCTCCATTTTCCGATTCAAAGTAGCAGTTCCAGTATAACAGTATGGGCCGGAATTTGCAATTGCATCCGCCGCCTGCCGCCGATATTTTTATGCTTTGGCTGCGTTCTGCCGGTTTTGTGGCAAAAAAGTGCCGGTTTTGTCTCTTGTTTTGCAGCGTGGCCCGGGGTAAGATAAAGAAAATGAGAAGTCCACTCCCCCAGTCTCGCTTTCGCTCGACAGCCCCCTCGGAGATGGGGCCTTTGGCAAAACCTCTCACTTTGAGAGAGGTGGCACGCCGAAAGGCGTGACGGAGAGGGCAAGGATGCTACAAGGAGGTTTCCTATGATCCAGCATTTCCGTTTTGGCCTGCCCCTGCCCACCGACAGTGTGATGCAGGACATTCCCGTTTCCGCCGGGCCGGTGCCCTTTCTCACAGCCGAAGAAGACGGCTGGGCCTACCGGATGGCTCCGGATGCCATCGTGTACGGTCTGGGCGAAATGCCCCGCGGCATCAACAAGCGCGGCTGGCACTACGTGACCAACAACACCGACGAAGCCCGCCACAGCGAGGATAAGCTTTCCTACTATGGTGCGCACAATTTTCTGCTCATTGATGGCGGCGCAGGCCGTGAATGCTTTGGCGTGTTCATCGATTTCCCGGGCAAAGTGCGTTACGATATCGGCTACACCGAATACGATGCCCTGCGCTTTGCCACCGAAGAGCCGGATCATGAGCTTTACATCATTACCGGCGACGACCTGAACGCTATCAGCCGCCAGTTCCGGCAGCTCATCGGCCGCAGCTATATCCCGCCCAAGTGGGCCTTTGGTCTGGCACAGAGCCGCTTTGGCTACAAGACCGCTGAGGACGTGCGGGAGGTGGCCCGCCAGTACAAAGAGAACGATCTGCCGCTGGATATGATCTGCATGGACATCGATTACATGCAGGACTACGCGGATTTTACCGTAAACAAGCAGCGCTTCCCGGACCTTGCCGCCCTGAGCGCCGAACTGAAAGCACAGGGCATCCGGCTGGTGCCCATCATCGATGCGGGTGTGCGCATCGACCCGGAAAACCCCGTCTGTGCCGAGGGCCTTGCAAACGGTTCCTTCTGCACCAAAGCCGACGGCACCCCCTTTGTGGCGGCGGTGTGGCCCGGCAAGGCTTACTTTGCGGACTTCCTGCGCCCGGAGGTGCGGGAGTGGTTCGGCCGGCAGTACAAGGCACTGACCGACTGCGGCATCGAGGGCTTCTGGAACGATATGAACGAGCCTGCGTTGTTTTACTCACCCGAGCGGCTCAAGGCTTTCTTTGAGAGCATGGACGAACTGAGCCGGAAGGACAACATCGTGCAGGATGAATTCTTTGGCAAGGTGGTAGGCGGCGCGCTGGGCCTGATGAACGCCCCGGAGGACTACGCCAGCTTCTACCACGATGTGGACGGCCAGCGGGTGCGCCATGACAGGGTGCACAACCTCTACGGCGGCAATATGACCCGTGCGGCAGGCGAAGCCTTTGCCCGCCTGCGGCCCGGCAGACGCACGCTGCTCTACAGCCGTTCCAGCTTCATCGGCAGCCACCGCTACGGCGGCATCTGGCTGGGTGACAACGCTTCCACATGGGCACAGCTTCTGGCCAATATCCAGATGATGCCCAACGTGCAACTGTGCGGCTTTCTTTATACCGGTGCCGACCTGTGCGGTTTTTCCTACGATACTACGCCTGATCTGGCTCTGCGCTGGCTGGAGTTCGGCCTGTTCACGCCGCTGATGCGCAACCACGCCACCGACGGCTCCCGGATGCAGGAATACTACCGCTTTGCGGATATGCTGCCTGCCCTGCGGAAGATGCTCCGGCTGCGGTATGCCCTGCTGCCCTACCTTTATAGTACCTTCATGAAGGCGGCATTGGAAAATACCAGTTACTTCCGGCCCTTGGGCTTTGATTTTCCCGCTGACCCGGATGCCCGCGAGGTGCAGGACCAGCTGCTGCTGGGCGAGGGTGTGATGGTAGCGCCTGTCTACACCCAGAACGCCAGCGGACGGCATGTCTACCTGCCGGAAGCAATGAAGCTCTACCGCATCCGCAGTGTGGACGACTACGACACCGAGCTTCTGCCCGCCGGGCACCACTACGTCCGCTGCGCACTGGACGAAGTGCTGCTGTTCATCCGCCCGGGCCATGCGGTGCCGGTGGCAAGACCCGCCAGCTGCACCGCCCAGCTGGACGACACCGCCCTGACCCTGTGGGCCTGCCCGGACGAAAATGGCAGCGCCCGCTGCCGGATGTACACCGATGACGGCGAAACAAGCGATTTTGCCGCACCGGAGCACTGGAAGACGTTGGAAGCGTAAGCTTATTTTATCAGAAGACCGCTGCCCGACAGGACGGCGGTTTTTTGTAGGATCCCACTTTTATCAGCTGCAAATTTTACGTTGAATTTCACAGCAGCATTTGTTATACTACAGATGAAGGGAGTTGATCTTATGCCGAACATCAAACCTATTTCTGACCTGCGGAATTACAACGAAGTCCTTCGCGATGTGGAAGCAGGATCGCCGGTTTTTCTTACCAAAAACGGCCGTGGAAAGTATGCCATTCTGGACATGGAAGATTATGAGAAAACGCAGGCTACCATCCGACTTATGAATGAAATTGCAAAAGGACGGTGCTCTGGTGAGACGGAAAAGCTTTACACTCCGGAAGAAATGAGGGCGCATTTCCGCGCAAAAGCCAATGGAAAATAACCTCATTTATACAACTCGTTCCCGTCAGGACCTGGACGACATCTGGGATTATATCTCGTTCGACTTGCAAAATCTGCCTTCTGCAGAGCGCATTCTGAACCGCATCATGGATGCTGCTGAACAATTAAAGCTGTTCCCGGAAAGCGGTGCATTGCTTTCTTCCGTAGCTCCGCTGGATCATGAACTTTATTTGGATGAGCGCTTTCTCGTCAGCGGAAAGTATCTGATTTTTTATCATGCTTTTCGGAACGATATTTATATTGACCGCGTCCTCTACGGCGGGCGGGATTATCTGCGGGTTTTGTTCCGGGACGCTTTGCAGGAAGAATAAACTCTTCTGCCGTGCTTCAAGAAATGTTTTTGATCGTTTTATAAGCGGCACCGCCGGGAATTTGCATTTTTTCGGCGGTGCCACTTGTATTTTTCTGCGCCGCGCGTTATAATATGCCTTCGGTTCCCTTTATTTACGAAAAATTTACATTTCAGATGCTGTCCTCCTAAGCAGTGTGCAATGCTTCGGAAAACGGCTTCTCCGCGTAAACGATAAAAAGGAGGTACTCTTCTCATGGCTCAGACAAGCCGCTCCGCTGACCTGACCAGCGGCCCGATGCTGCAAAAGATCATCCTGTTTTCCATCCCACTGGCAGCTTCCAGCATTCTGCAGCTGCTGTTCAACGCTGCGGACGTAGTGGTCGTGGGCCGCTTTGCGGGCAGCACCGCACTGGCGGCCGTCGGCTCCAACGGCTCCCTCATCAACCTGCTGGTGAACCTGTTCGTAGGGCTTTCGCTGGGTGCAAACGTGGTGGCGGCCCGCTGCTTTGGTGCAAAAGATGACCACGGCGTGCAGGACACGGTGCAGACCTCGGTGACGCTGGGCCTTGTCAGCGGCGTGCTGCTGGCTGTGGTGGGTTTTTTTGCAGCCCGGGGGCTGCTGGAGCTGATGAGCTGCCCGGAGGATGTGATCGACCTCTCTGCGCTGTACCTTAAAATTTATTTCATCGGGATGCCCATGACCATGCTGTACAACTTCAGCAGTGCGCTGCTGCGCGCCGTGGGCGACACCAAGCGCCCGCTGTACTGTCTGGCAGCAGCCGGCATCATCAACGTGGTGCTGAACCTTGTGTTCGTCATTGGCTTTTCCATGAGCGTGGCAGGCGTGGCGCTGGCTACCATCATCAGTCAGACCGTTTCCGCCTGCATGGTGACGCGGATGCTGATGAAGGAGGAGGGCGCACTGCATCTGGATCTGCATCATCTGGGCTTCCACATGGGTGCCCTGAAGCAGATTTTGCTTATCGGCCTGCCTGCCGGTCTGCAGAGCACCGTGTTCAGCCTGTCCAACGTGGTCATCCAGTCTGCCATCAACTCCTTTGGTTCCACGGTGGTGGCAGGCAGTTCGGCCTCCGCCAATCTGGAGGGCTTCGTCTATACCGCCATGAACGCCTTTTCGCAGGCTGCCGTCACCTTTACCAGCCAGAACATGGGCGCGCGCAAGTACCAGAACCTGAACCGTGTTGTCCTCAACTGCCTGCTGTGCGCCATCGTGACCGGCGTGGTGCTGGGCGGCGGTGCGGTGCTGGCGGGCACCCAGCTGCTGCACTTCTACTCCTCGGATGCGGCGGTCATTGCCGCCGGATATGAGCGCCTGCGGGTGATCTGCGGCACCTACCTGCTGTGCGGCATCATGGATACGCTGGCCAGCAGCCTGCGCGGCCTTGGCTACAGCGTGCTGCCCATGGTGGTGAGCCTTGTGGGCAGCTGCCTGCTGCGGCTGGTGTGGATCGCCACCATCTTCCAGCTGAACCGCACACCGTTCATGCTGTACATCAGCTACCCCATCAGCTGGGTGCTGACGGCCGCCGTGCATCTGGCCTGCCTGCTGGTGGTGCGGCACAAGATGCGCCAGAGAGGTCAGACACTACAGGCGGTGTAAAGAGAAGCCCTGCGCCCTTGACAATCCCTGAAAAAAGCACTATACTACAAACAGAAAAGGCGCTGTCCGCAATGGTCAGCTCCTTGCCCGTTTAGTCAAGAAAAGATTGACCGCACGAGTTGGTAGCTGGGCGGTCAGTCTTTTTTGCTATCATCGGCTTTGTGCTTGGAAAACATTGTCATGACCTCAACGGCCAGACGGATCACGTCCACGATCAGACCCAACAGTGTGAGAATGAAGGTGAGCAGTGCGAGGGTTTCCAACAGAGTCACCGGATATCCCTCCCTTCGCCTTCAAGGCTCCGGGAAGTTTCATTTTGCAAAAAAGTTCCACTCCCGGAACCTCTGCTTCGTTCTATGTAGAAAGAGCAGCGATAACGGGCAGGAAGCATGACCACCTGCGCTTGCAGATAGCACCTTAACGCCACCCTTCGGGGTGGCGTTTTTAGTTTAACATACTTTTTGACGAATTACAACTTTTTACAGCTCCTTTGCCAGCAGGTAGCGGTCGTGGCCGCCGTACATTTCCCGCCGGGAGACGATGGCAAAACCGGACGCAAGGGCGTTGTGCAGGCTGTACTGGTTCTGCGGGCTGACGGTAGCACCGATATGGGTGATTTTTTTCGGGAAAAGCGGCAGCGCTGCTTCCAGCATGAGCCGTTGCAGGCCGTTGCCGCGAAAGTCTGCGTGGACGATGGCGCTGTCCGCATTGGCCCAGTGCTCCCACTCGGTGCGCGGCACATCCATGAAGGCCGCATAGTTGTGTGCGCTGCGCCCGCAGAAGCGCACGATGAGATACCCGCCAAGGCGGCTGCCCTGCCATGCGCCGATGCACAGGTCATTGCGGACATAGGCCGTGATGTTTTCCAGCGTGTCCGGCACGAACTGCTCCGGGTCCGGCATGGCGGCGCGCACCTCGTTCTGCAAGGCGTACACCGCCGGGGCCTGCTCCGGCGTGCAGCGGCGCAGCTGCATGGACACCGGCGGCTGCACCGGCTGGCCGCAGATCTTGTGCAGAAAAACTTCCATCTTGCGTTTCCCTCCAAAATAAAATCATACTTTTTCGCTGTTTCCAGTATAAATGCCGCTTTTATAAATGTCAATTTATGTTATAATAAAGTATAAAGGGGTCTGCGGCGTATGGCGTGGTCACAAAGGTGCCGTGCGGCGCAGGCTTCAAGTCCCGGCGGGGAGCATCCCCTGCCCGTGAACGGAGGAACCGAACCATGAAGGAATCTGCACTTACCTCTTCCAACCGATTGGGCGGTGCTGTGATCAGCGACCGCATCGTTGCCAGTCTGCTGGAAGAGCTGCGCACCGGGCGCTATGCCCGGGCCGACCGTCTGCCCGCCGAGGTAGATCTTGCCGCTGAGCTGGGCGTGAGCCGCACCGTCATCCGCGATGCATTGAGCGAGATGGAGCGCGCAGGCTATGTGGAGCGCGTGCGCGGCATTGGCACGGTGGTGAACCGCGCTGTGCTGAGCCTGCGCAGCCGGCTGGACCAGAAGCTGGAATACTACCCGCTGATCCGCAGCTTTGGCAGCTACCCCCACGCCGACGGCATTCAGGTATTTCCCATCCGTGCCGGTGAAGATCTGGCCCGCGATCTGGAAATTGAGCCGGGCGACGACGTGATCTGCATCAAAAAGCGCATTCTGGCCGACACCACCCCGGTGATCTACTCCATCGACTACCTGCCCAGAGCACTGTTCGGTGCCAGAGACTACACCCGCATCGACCTGACCGGCGGCGTGTTTGATATTCTGGAACGGGAGTGTCACCAGCAGATCTCCTCCAACGTCGCCCACCTGAAGGCAAGCTGCGGCGACGATGCCATCCGCTCCGCCATGCGCCTTGCTCCGGGCGAGGCCATGCTGCTGCTGGACGAAGTGTGTTTCAATCGTTTGTGCCGCCCGGTGATGCGCTCGCTGAGCTACTACACAAACTTCTTTGATTTTTCCATTTTACGCAAGCTGCTCTAAACCAAAAAACTGACGGAGGTATGCACCCATGCGACATCTGATCGACCCGTTGGATTTTACCCAACAGGAAATCTCCACGCTGCTTGATCTGGCCGACCGCATCCATGACGACCCGGCCGCGTATCAGGAGGTGGCCCGGCATAAAAAGCTGGCTACCCTGTTCTACGAGCCTTCCACCCGCACCCGCCTCTCCTTTGAGGCAGCCATGCTGAACCTTGGCGGCCATGTGCTGGGCTTTCCCAGTGAGAACGTGTCCAGCGCAAGCAAGGGCGAAAGCGTTGCCGACACCATCCGCGTGGTGTCCTGCTATGCGGACATCGTGGCCATGCGCCACCCCAAAGAGGGCGCACCGCTGCGTGCTTCCCGCTACTCCCGCATCCCGGTGATCAACGCGGGCGACGGCGGCCACCAGCACCCCACCCAGACCCTGACGGACCTCATGACCATCCGCCGCCGCATGGGACGGCTGGATGACCTGACCATCGGCCTGTGCGGCGACCTGAAATTCGGCCGCACCGTGCACTCCCTCATCAAGACCATGGCCCGCTGCAAGAACATCCGGTTCGTGCTTATCAGCCCGGAAGAGCTGCGCGTGCCGGACTACATCGTGAAGGACGTGCTGGAGGCCAACGGCATCCCCTACCAGGAGACCCGCAGTCTGGAGGAATCCATGTCGGAGCTGGACATCCTGTACATGACCCGCGTGCAGAAGGAGCGCTTCTTCAACGAGGAGGACTACATCCGCCTGAAGAACAGCTACATCCTCACCAAGGAAAAGATGGACCTTGCAAAGCCGGATATGGCTGTGCTGCATCCCCTGCCCCGCGTCAACGAGATCGCACTGGACGTGGACGACGACCCGCGTGCCGCCTACTTTGAGCAGGTGCAGAACGGCGTGTATGTGCGTATGGCACTGATCATGACCCTGCTGGGCCTGCGCGACCCCAAGGCACCTAAGGAGGAGAACTGATATGCTGAACATCGATGAAATTCAGAACGGAATCGTGATCGACCACATCAAGGCAGGCACCGCCATTGGCCTGATGGACCTGCTGGGCATTGCGGGCAACCGCACCGCCAGCGTGGCGCTGATCCAGAATGCACGCAGCAGCAAGACCGCCAGCGGCCGCAAGGACATCATCAAGGTGGAGGGCGATGCTTCCTGGCTGAACCTGGATGTGCTGGCCTACCTTGACCCGGGCATCAGCGTGACCATCATTGAAAACGGCAAGGCCGTGCGCAAGGAAAAGCCGATGCCCCCCAAGCGCCTTGTGAACATTGTAAAATGCCGCAACCCCCGCTGCATCTCCTCCATTGAGGAAGAGTGCGACCAGATCTTTGAGCTGAGCTCCAACGGCAAATACCGCTGCATCTACTGCGAGCAGGAGCTGCAGGTAAAGCCGGAATAACGACACAGAAAAAGAGCTGCTGTACTAGGCAATTTTGCCGTACAGCAGCTCTTTTTTTGCAATAAAAAAATCTGACGGAACTCTCACCGACGCAAATGCCCTGTGCGGCAGATGCTCCATTCCCACAAGCAGCACCTGCCGGACAGAAATGCGACGTACCGAGTGACTTTATCAGCAGCAAACCCCAAAGTTCGCCGTTGAAAGCCCCGCCAGATGAGCTGCGCAGCGCATGAGGACTGCACAGCGAAGAGCAAAGGGAAAACAGAGCAGCTTAACACGCACCGCTGCCCGGATCACTGCACAGGGGGCAAAGCTTCACCAGGTCTTCCTTTGGCCGCAAATCCGCCCTGCCCCGGCAGGAGGTCACCTTTACTGGCCTTAGTATAGCATTGTTGCGTGCCTGTTGCACAGAACATGTCATAAATTGTCGGTGCTCATGTCATGAACTGCGCACGGGATGGCGCAGGTAAACCGGAACCACCGGTCGCGGCAGCTCACGGTGTACTCGGCACCGTACTTGCGCAGCACGTCCTGCACGTTGGCAAGGCCCATGCCGTGGCCGCTCTCCTTTTTGGTGGTGCCGGGCAGCTTGCCCTCCTCCAGCAGCAGGTCTTCCTGCACGCGGTTGCGCACCGAGATCAGGTATTCTTCCGGCGTTTTGCGGATGCGCACATGCACCTCCGGCGGCAGGGCCTGCGCTGCGGCGCGGGTGGCGTTGTCCAGAAGGTTGGAGAGCACGATGACCATATCCATGCTGTCGAAGGGCATCCGCTTGAGATCGCACAGGTCAAAGTAAATGTTCACGCCAACTTTTGCCGCTTCTTCGTATTTTTTGCTCAGAATGGAATCCAGCAGCGGGTTGTGGGTATCCATGATGGTGGTGCCCGCCGCCACCGTTTTGCTCACGCTGGCAATGTAGGCCTGTGCGCCTTTCAGATCTCCCTGATCCAGCAGGGCGGTAAGGGCTGTCATGTGGTTGGTGAACTCGTGGGTCAGGCGGCGCTGTTCCGTGTAGGAATCCAGCAGGGCTTCGGCACGCTGCTGTTCCAGCTGAGCACGGTAGCGGGAGTTCTGCCGCTGCACCACCTGATCGTTGAACATCTGCACGATGGCGATATGCACCAGCACCGCCACGCTCATGCCAAAGGTGAGCAGCATGGTCATCCGGGTAGCGGGCTGCTGGGTCCCTGTGACCATCAGCACAATGTTCAGCACCACAGCCACCCCGGGGAAAAAGGACATCACCAGCGCCTGCAGCGGCTGCAGAGCACACTTCTGGTTCCAGCTGTACAGGGAATGCGCAACTGCTGCACCCACGATAAGGTTCGCGGCGCACAGCGCGATCAGGCAGCCGGGGTGCTGCCATGCTTCGCCGGTGCGCACTCCGGTGAACCAGGAGTAGGTATAGTTGACCGTGTTCTCCACCAGCAGGCACATGGTGCCGTTGATCAGGCAGGCGGTGAGCTTATCGGCAAAGGTTCCGCCAAACAGCTGCGCCGTAACAAAAAGGTACAGCACATTGAGCAGGACGCTCTGCACATTGAAAAATGACATTCCTGTTGCGAGTGACAGGCCCAGCTGTCCCATACACAGCAGCTCTGCCCACAGAACCGGCCAGCGCAGTTTTCCCCTGCCCAGATAGGCCCACTCCACCAGAATAAAGGCGTTCCCCTGGACCAGACACACCAGATGCCCCAGCATCATTTCCGCAAATGCATCACTCATCCACATACTGCCCCTTCCATTCCAGATATGCGTTCTGGATGGCCGCATAGCCTGCGCGGCTCACACTCAGCTCCACCCCGTTTTTCAGCAGGGCGCGGTAGCTGCGGATTCTGCGCACATATTTCATGTTCACCACATCGCTGCGGCTCACCTGCAAAAAGCCGTTCTCGTAGAGCATGGGCGGCAGGTCGGCGATCTTGCCGTAGTAGGTGCAGATGGGCCGGCGGGCAATGTCGCCGTAGACGTTGATCTGGCGCAGGTCGCTTTCCAGATAATAGATCTGATCCAGCGGAATTTCCGTTTCGGTGCGGTTGTGGTGCACCGTCAGGGTCTTGCGCTGGTCGGTCAGGGCGGCAAGCAGGTCGTCCAGACACTTGGGCAGGGTGCGCGCAATGTCCCGCTTGAGCAGGTAGCGGTAGGCGTTCACCGTGTAGCCTTCCAGCGCAAATTCCAGATAGGCCGAAACATACACCAGCATCAGGCCGGGGCACTTCTGCTTGAGCTGACGGCCCAGCACCATGCCGTTTGCACCGGGCATGTCCACGTCCAGAAACGCCAGCTGATACAGCTCCAGCCCCGGCGTTGCAAGCACCTCGGCTGCGCTGGTGCAGACGGCGGTGTGCACCTGCACGCTGCGGGCGGTAAAGTAGACGGTGACATATTCTGCCATGCGCGCGCCGAACGCCGCATCGTCGTCACAGATCAGGATATGCATGGAAGGTTCCTTTCTGCCGCAAAAGGCCCCTCTTGCAGTAAGAGGGGCCAAAGTAACTATCAGAGGAATTTATCGTAGAGGCCAAAGGCAAAGATGAACAGCACGATCACCGGCAGCACGCAGGTCAGGTAACCGCGCATCCAGTCGTGCATCTTGAGGCCCTTGCCGGTGTTGACTTCCTTTTTATAGTTGTCCCAGCCCCAGCCGTACTTGGTAACGCAGAACAGCAGGTACACCAAGCTGCCCAGCGGCAGGAACAGGTTGCTCACGAGGAAGTCCTCCAGATCCAGCACAGCGCCGCCGAACACGGCAAAGCCGTCCCATGCCCACACGTTGTAGCCCAGCACGCAGGGCAGCGAAAGCAGGGTGATGAGCACGAAGTTCACCAGACTGGACTTCTTGCGGCTGCAGCCGGTCAGCTCCATGCCGCAGCAGATGATGTTCTCGAACACGGCCAGCACGGTGGAAAGCGCTGCAAAGGCCATGAACAAGAAGAACAGGGAGCCCCACAACCGGCCCATGGCCATGTTGGCAAAGATGTTGGGCAGGGTAATGAAGATCAGGCTGGGGCCGCTGGTCTGGTCCACACCGTAGGTGAAGCAGGCCGGGAAGATGATGAGACCAGCGGTGATGGCCACGAAGGTATCCAGCACCACGATGCGGGCGGACTCGCCCAGCAGGGAGTGCTCCTTGCCGATGTAGCTGCCAAAGATGGACATTGCGCCAATGCCAAGGCTCAGGGTGAAGAAGGCCTGATTCATGGCGGACACCAGCGTGTTGACCACGCCCACCTCTTTCATACGCCCGAAGTCGGGCACGAGGAAGAAGCTCAGGCCTTCCTTTGCGCCGGGCATGAACAGGCTGTTGACGGCCAGCACCACCATGATCACCAGCAGGGCGATCATCATGACCTTGGTCACGCGCTCAAGGCCGTTCTGCAGGCCCTTGGCGCATACAAAGATGCCCAGTGCCACCACGAACACCATCCAGAAGGTCATCACGCCGGGGTCTGCCAGCATTTCGGTAAACTTGCCAGCCACCTGATCGGCGTTCAGGCCTGCCAGCTTACCGGTGGCGGTCATGTAGAAATAGTGCAGCATCCAGCCTGCCACGGTGGTGTAGAACATCATGAGCAGATAGCAGCCAATGAGGGTGAGATAGCCGTGGATGTGCCACTTCTGGCCCGGCTTTTCCAATGCCTGATAGGCACGCACCGGGCTTTTGCGGGAAGCGCGGCCCACCGCAAACTCCATGGTCATGATGGGCAGGCCCAGAATGATGAGGAAGATCAGGTAGAACAGCACGAACGCGCCGCCGCCGCCCTGACCGGCAATATAAGGGAACTTCCACACGTTGCCAATGCCGATGGCACAGCCCGCTGAAAGCAGAATGAAGCCCAGCCGGGACTTCAGTTTTTCTCTTTCCATGATTCCAAACTCCTTGTTTTCCGTTCTGCTCTGCCCTGCCCTTTGCAGGGCCGGGCGAAGCGTTGCTTTTGTATTATAGCACAAATTTGGTCGAAGAACAGGGGCGCTTCAGTGAGATGAACTTTTGTTGTCAAAAGTATTCTTTGTCTTTCCAGCGTGCACAGCCCGTCCTGCCGCAGGGCCGTACCGCAATTTTCGTTGCAGATGCGTCCGTTTTCGGTGTATTTGCGGCAGGCTGCAATTTTTCTCACCTGAAAGGTGAAGAGCTGACAGTTATTCACTTATATAAAAATGCCTTGCATAACAGCCGAGAACCATCTCTTGACAAACCAACAAAAAGAAACTATACTACAAATAGAGAAGGTGCTGTCCGCAATGGTCAGCTCCCTCCGGCTAATTGGTCAATAAGAAGAATGACCGCTCACCGTTTGGAGACTGGGGCGGTCATTTCTTATTGTTATGGATCTCTTTGAAGATTGCCCATGCGATCTGAAATGTAATCCCAACTGTGCCGCCAACAATGACGAACAGCTGCAGAACATCGTTCAACACCATGATGCATCCCCCCTTCCGCGTTTGCGAACGGGGGAACAAACAATAAGCTTTTACGTCCCCCGGACGCTTGCCGGAGGAAAGCATGACCACCTGCGCTTGCAGACAGCACCGAATCACCGCCTTTTCGGGCGGCATCTTTATGATATCATAAAAAATAACATTTTACAATAAAGAAAGCACCCGCTGTACAGGTGCTTTCTTTTCGTTTATATAGGTATATAGGCTTACTTCCGCTTTTTGGGGGCAGTACCCTTGCCCACCGGGCCGCGGGGGCGGCGCTCGGCAGCCTTGGACTGCACTGCGGCGCTGCGGGTCTGGGCGCGGCCCTTGGCAGCAGCGGCACGCAGACCGTTGATCTCTGCCTTGGTCAGCTCACGGTAGGTGCCGGGCTTGAGCATTCCCAGCTTTACCACGCCCTCGGCATTGCGCTTCAGGCGCACCACCTCAAGGCCCACGGTCTCGCACATGCGGCGGATCTCGCGGTTTTTGCCCTCTTTCAGGGTCATTTCCATCACGGTGCGGCCCGGCTCGTCGGTGACAACGTTGATGGCGCAGGGCATGGTCTTGGTGCCGTCGTCCAGCACAACGCCGCTGCTCAGCTTCAGGATCTGGCTTTCATCGGCGCGGGGCTGCACGGTGACGCGGTACAGCTTGGAGATGCCGCCCGACGGATGGGTGACGGCCTGCGCAAACGCGCCGTCGTTGGTCATGAGCAGCAGGCCCTCGCTGTCCTTATCCAGACGGCCCACCGGGTACAGGCGGGCGGGGATATCGCTCACCAGCTCCATCACGGTCTTGCGGCCCAGCTCGTCGCTGGCGGTGGTCACATAGCCGCGGGGCTTGTACAGGGCCAGATAGTACATCTGCTGATCCTTGCGGATATAGATGCGCTCGTCGTCCACGTGCAGCACGTCGCGGTTGGGGTCCATCTTGTCGCCCACCTTGACGGGGTGGCCGTTGACCTTCACGCGGCCCTCGGCAATGATCTGTTCTGCCGCACGGCGGGAGCACAGACCCTGTTCAGCCATGATCTTTTGAATACGTTCTTCTGCCATAATTAAACTCCTTGTGCGCCTCCCGGCGCTCAAAACGCGCACCTCTCCCCTGTTTTGGGGTGCGGGTGCGCCTGTATCAAAACTGTGAGTTGGAAGCTCACAGTTACGGCGATAGTAGTTAGCAGGCCAGCAGGGAGCTTTCTCCGCGAACAGCGACGGGTTGCGGCACCCAGCAGCCGCTTCGCTATCGCTTGCGTCTTGCTGGCCGCGGCCCCAACGGCAACTCCCTGTTTCCGCCGCTGGCGGCGGTCGTTGCCGTTGCAGGGCTCCAGTCCCGCCCCAACGCTTGCGCGCCGGGGCCCCACCCCCAGGACATTCGCTGGAGAAACTATCTGCCGTCCTGCCGGGATCGGCACCGGATACTCCGGCAAGATGCGCGAAGCCATGTCTAAAGTGCAGGCTGCGACTAAAATCGACAGAAAAGCCCGACGGGAAGTGCGAGGGCTTCCTTCGCTGGTGGTCTGGCGAGCGCAGGCGGGACGGAGTGTCCGGTGCCAAGCCCTCCACTTACTGCTCAGCAGGAGCAGCAGGCTCTTCCTTCTTTTCGTCCTTCTTGATGAGGGCGGCAACCTTGTCCACCAGCTCCGGCAGCATGGTCAGGGCACGGTTGATGGTGTCGGCGTTGTCCGACAGCTGGATGGTGCGCACGCAGCCGTCCTTTACCACGAGGAAGGCCACCGGCTGGATGTTCACACCCGCACCGGAGCCGCCGCCGAACAGGTCCTTGTTGGCGGCGTTCTTGCCGTCAAAGTCGGTGCCGCCGGAGGCAAAGCCAAAGCTCACCTTGGAAACCGGCAGGATGGTGGTGCCGTCCTCGGTGATGATGGGCTTGCCAATGATGGTGTTGGAGTCCACCATCTGGTGGATCTTCTCCATAGTAACGTTCATCAGGCCCTGAATGGGATGCTCAGCCATAAAACAGCTCTCCTTTATCGGTTGATTCGGGCAAAGGCCCGTTGTCTGCAGATCCGGATACACGTATAGTGTACCACATTATAGGAAGATGTCCAATACTTTTTTGCGCCAGAACTCGTACAGCACCCGCACCGCCGCAAGGACGATGAACAGTGCCTGCGCGCTCACCCGGCAGGACACCCGGTCCTCCACGGTGGGCTGCCCGCTGCCAAAGTCCGGCAGGATGCGCAGCTCATCGAACTGCAGCCAGAGAAAGCGGTCCAGCACGCCCAGCACCGGGTACAGCCACGCCTGCAGCTTGCCGTAGCTGCGGGCAGCGGCGGCGGGGTCCTCCCCGCGCACACCAAGGCGCACCTGTATTTTTGTGATACGCAGCGCACCGAACACAGCCTTGGTCAAAGTGCCCGCACCTTTGAGCATGGTGCAGAGGATCTCCAGCGTGATTTTTGCCTTTTTGCGCGGCTGGGCGGGCTTGTTTGCCTTGGCGGCAGCGGCGGCGGCCTTTTTGCGGGCCTTTTCCTCTGCCTTTTTCCGCTTGCGCTCGGCCCGCCATGCGGCAAACTTTGCCTTGACCTTGCCAAAGCCCCTGGGCGGCTCCGGGTTTTCCGGTGCGGGCGGCGGCTCCGGCTTCGGGTACTGGAACACCGGGAAGGTGATGCCCAGCGCACCGGCCTTTACGGTGAGCACGCCGTGCTCCCAGCACAGGTCTGCGCAGAAGGGACACAGCAGCAACAGCACCAGTAAGATCAGCACCACCAGCAGCAGAATGCCAATCACCCGGAGGATGAACAGCAGCACTGCGCCCAGCGCGGCGAGGAATGCTCCCATGCGTTACCCCTCACTTTCTGTCGGTGATGCTTTCGTTTCCGTTTCCTGTCCGTGCACCGGCGGCAGGTCGGCCAGAGAAGAAAGGCCGAACACCCGCAAAAAGGTGTCGGTGGTGCGGAAGCTCACCGGCCTGCCCGGCAGGTCAAGGCGTCCGGCTTCCTCAATGAGGCCCTTTTCCAGCAGGCCCGACACACTGGACGAGGAATCCACGCCGCGCACCTGCTCGATGAAGGCGCGGGACACCGGCTGGTTGTAGGCGATCACGGTCAGGGTCTCCATGGCGGCGGGGCCAAGGGGCACTGCGCGGCGGCTGTCCAGCAGGCGGCGGATGCAGTCGGCCCACTCGGTCTTGGTGGCAAGCTGCCAGCGGGTGTTCAGGTGCAGCAGGCACAGGCCGCTGTCCTCCCGGGCGTAGCGCTCCCGCAGGGCTTCCAGCGCGGCTTCCACGCTGAGCTGCGGCAGCTGCACCGCCTGGGCCAACTTGTCGGCACCAATGGGGTCGCCGCTGGCAAACAGCATGGCTTCCACGGCTGCACGGATCTGTTTCTGGTTCATTCCTTCTCCTTATCACGTTGGATGCGGCCCCGCTGCATGGTCAGCCGGCCCTCGTCGTCCAGCTTTACGCGGCCGCCGCGCACCAGCTCCAGCAAGGCCAGAAAGGTGGCCACGTTGGTGCTGCGGGTCTGCTGGCGGCTGAACAGCTGGCTCATTTTTGCCGCTGTACCGGCAATCAGGTGCCGCAGAATGTACACCACCCGGCTCGTCACCGACACCATGGGCGCTGTGACCAGCGGCTCGAACTGCTGCTGGGTAGGCTCCCGGCGCAGCTTGGTGCGGCCGGAAAGAACGGCCCAGTAATCCGCCAGCACCTGCGGCGCATGGTGCAGGTCGTAGGTGTTATCGAACTCCATCTCCATGGGCGGACGCACAAAAACCGGCGCAGCTTCGGCCTTTTGGCGCAAAAGCGCAGCCATGCGGCGGCACTGGTCGTACTCGATCAGCTGGCCGGTGAACTCCTGCTTCATGCGCTCGCCCTCTTCGCTGCGGGGCAAAAGCAGGTAGCTTTTCATCTCCACCAGCCGCGCGGCCATCTCGATGAAGGCGCTGGCGGCTTCCGGGTCCGGGTCGGCCCGCGCCACCGTGGCGGTGTACTGGTCGATCAGCTCCAGAATGGGGATGTTGTGCAGGTCCATCTTATGTTTGGCCACAAGCGCCAGCAATAATTCCAGCGGGCCGTCAAAATCTTCCAGATGGAAGGTCAGTTCTTCTGCCACGCTCACACCACCGTCCCAAGGCCGGCATAGTAGATGGAATACGCGATCTTATCAATGTAGCCGGTGCCCTTGCCCAGCAGCTCCCACACGATGTTGTTCAGGTAGTACAGGGGGGTATCCAGTGCGCCGAACCACACTGCCGCCAGCAGGGCGATCATGATATAGCGCTCGTATTTCATCAGGCCAAAGTAGATGCGCCGGGGCAGCAGCACCAGCAGGATGCGGCTGCCGTCCAGCGGCGGCACCGGGATCAAGTTGAACACGGCAAGGCTCACGTTCATCAGCACAAGGTACTGCAGGAACATGGCAATGTAGATGGTGGCATCGTTCACCGGTGCCCAGTAGTACATGAGCTTCCACACCACCATGCCCACATAGGCAAGGAGGATGTTTGCCGCAGGGCCAGCCAGCGCGGTGAGGGCCATGCCCCACTTGGGGTTTTTGAAATTGCGGGGGTCGGTGGAGACGGGCTTTGCCCAGCCCACGCCCGCAAACACCATGCACAGCGTGCCCAGCAGGTCAAAGTGGGCAAAGGGGTTCAGCGAAAGCCGCCCCTGCCGCTTTGCGGTGTCGTCGCCCAGCAGCCATGCTGCCAGCGCGTGGCCGCACTCGTGGAAGGGGATGGCCACCAGCGCCACCAGCGCGCGGATGAGATAATAGATGCCCTGAGAGGTCATTCGATATTCCTGCCTTTTTTCAGTATACCATATATAATACTATTTTTTGAGGTTTTAGACAAGGGGGTATTACTCCTTCCACCGCTAACGCGGTCCCCCTGTTCCCCCTTTTGTCACTTACGTGACATCTTCCCCCGGCCGGGGGAAGTCTTTCTCGCGGAGGGAGGCCTTGGCATACCGGAAAGCTTTTCCTCTTCGCCAGAGGCTCCCTCTTTGAGGGAGCTGGCATCGCGCAGCGATGACTGAAGGAGTTTGGTTTTCCAAAAAAACGCAATATTTTTTGAAAAAAGGCTTGCATTTTGCCCGGCAATCTGCTACAATAGTCAAGCTGATTATTTTGATTCCTTACTTCACTGCAGGAGGTGCAAGTACCATGGCTAAATGTGAATGCTGCGGCAAGGGTGTTGCCTTTGGTATCAAGGTTTCTCACTCTCATCGTCGTTCCAACCGTACCTGGAAGCCGAATGTCCGTCGTGTCAAGGCGGTCGTTGAGGGTTCTCCCAAGTACGTCTACGCATGCTCCCGTTGCCTGCGCGCTGGCAAAGTTACCCGCGCTGTCTAATTTGGTGTATGTGGCCGGTCACTTTGTCGAGTGGCCGGCTTTTTTTGTTGCTGTAAGGAGGCAAAACACATGGCTCTGCCCAACGATCCCATCATGCTGCTGAGCGTGGTGAACCTGAAGCTGCGTGATTTTTACAAAAACCTCGATGCTCTGTGCGAAGATCTGGATGCCGACAAGGCAGATCTGTGCGCAAAGCTCAAAGCTGTGGGCTACGAGTACGATGCCCAGCGCAACCAATTCGTGTGATATTTCCAGAGAAAGCTTTCTTTTGATCGCCAACGACCGGCACCAACGTGCAGCGACTACGCCCGGGCCGGTGAATATAGAAACAAGGAGTGCTTGATTTATGATCCAGGGTACCTATTACAAAGAGTGGAGCAGCGTGCTGAACCGCGAGATGGAGTTCAAGGTATACGGCAGCGCCGGTGTGCCGGTGCTGGCCCTGCCTGCCCGCGGCGGCCGCTTTTATGATTGGGAGAACAACGGCATGCCCGATGCCATTGCCCCGCTGCTGAACGAGGGCAAGGTGCAGCTGTTCTGCGCCGACAGCATTGACGGCGAGGCCGTACTGAACGGTGACATCCCGGTGCGCCGCCGCGCCGAGATGGAGGAAAAGTACTTCGTCTACCTTACCGCCGAGCTGGCTCCCCGGGTGCTGGCCCTGAACGGTGCCGCAAAGGATGCCAAGCTGTGGTGTGTGGGCATCGACCTTGGCGCTGTGCACGCCGTCAACTGCCGCCTGCGCCGTCCCAAGCTCTTTGCCGGTGCCATCGGCCTTTCCGGCATCTACGATCTGGCCCGCTTCTGGGGCAGTGAAGCCGACGATCTGGTGCTGCGCTGCTCTCCCCTGCAGTATCTGGCCGAGAACGGCATCGCCGACAAGCTGGCTCTGGCCAAGGCCGAGGAGAACAGCCTGATGCTCTGCGCCGGTCAGGGTGCCTACGAGGACGATGCCAAAGCCGACACGCAGGCGCTGGCCGATGTGCTGGCCGCACAGGGCCTGCCCGCCCACCTCGAGATCTGGGGCGGCGATGTCTCCCACGAGTGGTACTGGTGGGGCAAGATGCTGGGCCTGTTTGTGCCGCGGATTCTGGAGAAGTAAAAGTGATTTGATAGAGGGAAGGCATTTGCAGTGCCTTCCCTCTTTTTGTTTGTATTTTTCAATTCCCTACTTGATTTATCGGGTTTGCTGTGCTATACTCATGCTGTAAGAAGTATACCCCCTATGGGTAAAGGAGATATTTTATGGACAACGAGAAAAAGCCCTGCTGCTGTTGCGGCACGCCCGCCCAGCCCGAAGCTGCCACGGCTCCGGCCATTGACGCATCCGCTGTGCCCACCGAAAGCGTCACCCCCTCCTGCTGCCGCCACAAGGACCGCACCCCGGAGGAACACAAGGCCCTGCTGAACCGGCTCAGCCGCATCGAGGGGCAGGTGCGCGGCATCCGCGGCATGCTGGAAAAGGATGCCTACTGCGTGGACATCCTTGTGCAGGTGGCGGCGGCGAACTCGGCGCTGAACAGCTTTTCCAAGGAGCTGCTGGCACAGCACATCTCCACCTGCGTGGCGGACGACCTGCGTGCGGGCAGCGAGGCAAAGCTGGACGAGCTGGTGAATCTGCTGCCCAAGCTCATGAAATAAGAAGCCCTTTTCCGTGCATACTCAACGTAGGAGTGATATTTTATGGAACAATACAACGTTACCGGCATGAGCTGTGCAGCCTGCTCCGCCCGGGTGGAGAAGGCCGTGAGCAAGGTGCCCGGCGTTGCCAGCTGTTCGGTGAGCCTGCTGACCAACTCCATGGGCGTGGAGGGCACCGCCAGCTCTGCCGAGATCATCAAGGCCGTGCAGGATGCCGGTTACGGTGCCAGCCCCAAGCGTGCGGGCGCGGCGGCTGCCAGCTCCACCAGCGCCGACCTTGACGCGCTGGCCGACCACGAGACCCCTAAGCTCAAGCGGCGGCTCATTGCGTCGCTGGGCTTTCTGCTGGTGCTGATGTACTTCTCCATGGGCCACATGATGTGGGGCTGGCCCCTGCCCCGCTGGTTCGACGGCAACCACATCGCCATGGGCCTTGTGCAGCTGCTGCTGGCGGGCATCGTCATGGTCATCAACCAGAAGTTCTTCATCAACGGCTTCAAGGGCCTCCTCCACGGCTCGCCCAACATGGACACGCTGGTGGCCATGGGTTCCATGGCAAGCTTTGTGTGGAGCACCTACGCCCTGTTCGCCATGACCCGCGCGCAGGTGGACGGCAACAGCGAGCTGGTCATGCACTATATGATGGAGTTCTACTTTGAGTCCGCCGCCATGATTTTGACCCTCATCACGGTGGGCAAGATGCTGGAGGCCCGCTCCAAGGGCAAGACCACCGACGCGCTCAAGAGCCTGATGAAGCTTGCCCCCAAGACCGCCACCCTGCTGCGGGACGGTGCCGAAGTGACCGTGCCCATCGAGCAGGTGCAGAAGGGGGACATTTTTGTGGTGCGCCCGGGCGAGAACATCCCCGTGGACGGCATCGTGCTGGAAGGCACCAGCGCCGTGAACGAGAGCGCCCTGACCGGCGAGAGCATCCCCGTGGACAAGGCTGCGGGCGATAAGGTGAGCGCTGCCACCACCAACCAGTCCGGTTTCCTGCAGTGCCGGGCCACCCGCGTGGGTGAGGACACCACCCTTGCCCAGATCATCCGGATGGTCAGCGATGCCGCCGCCACCAAGGCTCCCATTGCAAAAATCGCCGATACGGTGTCCGGTTTCTTCGTGCCTGCGGTCATTACCATTGCGGTGGTCACCACCATCGTGTGGCTGCTGCTGGGCCGGGAGCTGGGCTATGCGCTGGCCCGCGGCATCTCCGTGCTGGTCATCAGCTGCCCCTGTGCGCTGGGTCTGGCAACGCCGGTGGCCATCATGGTGGGCAACGGTCTGGGTGCAAAGAACGGCATCCTGTTCAAGACCGCCGCTTCGCTGGAAGCTGCAGGCCGCACCCAGATCGTGGCACTGGACAAGACCGGCACCATCACCAGCGGTGAACCCAAAGTGACCGACATTCTGCCCGCCGAGGGCGTTTCCGAGGCGGAGCTGCTCACCCTTGCCGCCGCACTGGAGCGCAAGAGCGAGCACCCGCTGGCAAAGGCCGTGCTGGCCTGCACCGACGCGCAGAACCTCACCGCCCCCGAGGTATCCGGTTTTGCCGCCCTGCCGGGCAACGGTCTGGCCGCAAAGCTGGAGGGCGTAGAGATCTTTGGCGGCAATGCGTCCTTTATTGGCACTAAAGTCACCGTGCCCGCACAGCTGCAGGAGAAGGCCGCAGCCCTTTCCGCACAGGGCAAAACGCCCCTGTTCTTCGGCGGAGCAGGCCGTCTGCTGGGCATCATCGCGGTGGCCGATACCATCAAGGAGGACAGCCCCCGCGCCATCCGGGAGCTGCAGGCCATGGGCATCCGCGTGGTCATGCTCACCGGTGACAACCAGCGCACTGCCGATGCCATTGGCAGGCAGGCCGGTGTGGACGAGGTGATCGCAGGCGTGCTGCCCGACGGCAAGGAAGCGGTCATCCGCCAGCTGCAGGCATCCGGCAAGGTGGCCATGGTGGGCGACGGCATCAACGATGCCCCGGCCCTGACCCGTGCCGACACCGGCATCGCCATCGGCGCAGGCACCGACGTTGCCATCGACGCGGCGGACGTGGTGCTGATGAACTCCAAGCTGTCGGACGTGCCCGCCGCCATCCGCCTGAGCCGCGCTGCCCTGCGCAACATCCACGAAAACCTGTTCTGGGCGTTCATCTACAACATCATCGGCATCCCGCTGGCCGCAGGCGTGTTCATCCCCTTCGGCCTGACGCTGAACCCCATGTTCGGTGCTGCTGCCATGAGCCTTTCCAGCTTCTGCGTGGTAAGCAACGCCCTGCGCCTGAACCTGTTCGACGTGCACAGCACAAAGCACGATCGTGCGTCAAAAAATGCCGCTTCCCTGCCCGCTGTCTCCGCACAGCCCGCAGCGGTTGCAAATAAAGAGAGTACCAAGGAGGACACTGCTATGAAAAAGACCCTGAAGGTGGAAGGCATGATGTGCGGCCACTGCGAAGCCCGCGTGAAGAAGGCTCTGGAAGCCCTGCCCGAGGTGGACGAGGCCGTGGTGAGCCACGAGGCCGGCACCGCCATCGTCACCCTGAACGCCGAAGTCGCCGACGACGTGCTGAAGAAGGCCGTTGAGGATCAGGACTACCCTGTGACCGGCATCCAGTAAACCGCCGCTGAATACTCCCCATCAAATGGAAAGGCCGCTGCATGTAAACGCAGCGGCCTTTTGCATTGGGTTATGCTGTTTTCTTCACAGGAACGCTGTTTTCGTACAGCTCATGCGGGGCGATATCCTGCCCCTCTTCCCACTCGATGCCAATACCGCCCGGCAGCAGATGCACGGTAGCAAAGTAACGCTCATCCTGCAGCCTGCCGTACCACGAGCCGGTGGCATAAGGGGCTGCATCAAACAGCTTTACCTCGCCCGTCTCATAATAAAGGCAGAGCTTCAGCGGTTTTACGGGTTCCACCTTTGTCAGCTTCGGCTGTAACATCCAGAATCACTCCTTACTTCAGCGGGTCCATTTCCAGAATTTCCAGCTTCTTTTTCAGCTGCGCCCGCTCCGCTGCGTTCAAACGCTTCAGGTTCTTTATGAATCGTTTGGTGTAGGTGATCTTATAATTCATTCGTCCGCACCGTCCAGCGCTTCAAACAGTGCGTCCACAGTGTCGAACACCGGCTGCTCCCCTGCCGCAATTTTGGCCTTTGCTTCGTTGATCTCGCTGCGCAGCTCGTCCAGATACTTTTTGGGGTAAACGGCTACCGGCATCAGCTCGATCACGCCATCCTTCTCCACGATCTCCAGCTTGTCGCCCTCACGCAGGCCCATCTTCATTACAATATCCTTTGGAATGGTGATCTGGGATTTTGTCCTCAATTCCGTCAGCATCCTTCATCCTCCTTTGTGCGATTTTCTTACTTTCTTACTTTTATTATACTCTGCTTTTTTCAAAAAGCAACCATGCACCATAAAATTTTACAAAGCGTCGTTTCTGTGGGTTCTTATTGTATTTCGTCAGAAAGTATGTTAAACTAAAAATGCCGCCCCAAAGGGTGGCGTTAAGGTGCTGCAACAACGACGACTGCTGCCAGTGGCAGAAACAAGGAGAAGTTGTTGGGGCCGCGGCCAGCAAGACGCAAGCGAGAGCGAAGCGGATGCTGGGTGCCGCAACCCGACCTGCAAGCGCAGGTGGTCATGCTTCCCTCCGGCAAGCGTCCGGGGGACGTAAAAGCTTATTGTTTGTTCCCCCGTTCGCAAACGCGGAAGGGGGGATGCATCATGGTGTTGAACGATGTTCTGCAGCTGTTCGTCATTGTTGGCGGCACAGTTGGGATTACATTTCAGATCGCATGGGCAATCTTCAAAGAGATCCATAACAATAAGAAATGACCGCCCCTGTCTCCAAACGGTAAGCGGTCATTCTTATTGATCCAACCGGAAGGAGCTGACCATTGCGGACAGCACCTTTTCTATTTGTAGTATAGTTATTTTTTGCCGTTTTGTCAAGAGAAGGTGCCCGCCTTCTCTTTTTCTTTCCCCATTTTCCTGTGCATTTTCACCCCGGAAGCTGTGGCTTTTTGCGCAAAAACTATTTGTTGACACGTTGTTTTTTCAGAGTTATACTTATTGCAACAACATTTGGTTTTGCTTCCAGTTATAAACCACAGCGAAAGGAGAAATGTATTTTGGGAGTATCCATTCAGGACCGCACAGACTTTCTGAACATGCTGGATGCCTGCAGGACCGAGCAGCAGCTGTTCAGCCGCCTGACCTTTGCAGTAATGTTCCACCAGACCGACCCGGATGCACGGGAAGACCTGCTGGACGACGTGCGCGGCGCAGCCTGCAACATGCAGCTGCCCGCCGTCAATTACAAGATCGATCAATGGCTCAACACCTGCAAGCAGGCGTGGCAGGCCGACCCCGCAGCCTTTATGGCAGCCGTGAACGCGGACGCAAAGCAGCGCAAGCTTGCGCTGGAGGGCAGCGCGGCGCAGCCCGGCCTGCTGGCCGATGTGCCCATGCAGAGCGTGGCGTGGCTGGTGCCGCA